>Ga0272442_10001852_pt1 | contig 31390 bp, 31 predicted proteins | sample SSMForm2O_FD_200262 | JGI IMG/M metagenome (GOLD analysis project Ga0272442, IMG submission 200262) | Marine sediment archaeal communities from Little Sippewissett salt marsh, Falmouth, MA, United States - SSM-Form-2O | ecosystem: Environmental > Aquatic > Marine > Wetlands > Sediment ... | reverse complement strand
GCCGATATAATCAGAAAATATATACAGTATCACCGTGATCAAGAAACGACACCTACTCAGTTAGAATTGTTTTAAGGATTTAGATGCCCCGCCCTGTGGGCGGGGTAATTCACTGTGATCTTCTCACATTTAGTTGGAGAAGAGGAACCGGGGATTCCAGGAGTCGAGGATTGAAGGTATTCTTTTCTAAAGGCTGTATATGTGTGTTTGATATTCGTTCGATTGCCGTGATGCCTTTTTGGGTGTACCTTTCACCCTTCAATCAAATTTTAATTTCCTGCTCATTCTATCCGTGTTTCCAATTCGCAGGCAGCCCCGCACTGTAATAAGTAACGCATCTCGCGGTAGTTCACGTTCGCCTTTCTTTCATAACACTCTGCTGTAATTCGTTGCGATTCATCGGAATCAGGAGGTGAACCCGTTATGGCCCCCAGGTGGGTACTCAGTAGGCGAATTTAGGGGTGATGTAAAAGCTGCAGTAGGCGATATTCGGAATTGCACCTTTAACGCTTGTGTCCAGCTCCGCTTGTATTTTCGGGTAGTCCGTCTCCGGTGTGTCTTCCGCAACGTCGATATCGGCAATGATAATAATCAATTCCTCCGATTGGGCCACGATGCGGAAATCGTGGTAGGCGAGAATTGAGGGGATTGCATCGACCACCCCCTTAAACGTGTGTTCGATGGCCTGTGTTTCCGGTGTGTGCTCCATGAGCGGATCCGTATGGCACACCACTTCACCGCCATATATTTTCCGCAGCCTGGCTTCGCAAATCTCTGCGATTTCGTGCATTTTCTGAGGGCCAAATGTTTCGGGTATTTCCGTGTGCAGTGTGAGGACATACAAGGAGCCGTAATCATGCACGATAATTTCATGCACGTCTTCCACCCCGTCTACGTCCCTGGCGGTCCGGCGGATTTTTTCTATCATCTCCTTCTCGGGGGCTTTGCCGAGAATGGGGACGAGCGCTTTCTTTCCATGCGTGAAACCCAGATACAGAATCCACAGTGCTGCCAAAATGCCGATATAGCCGTCGATCTCAGGGTGCTGGTAATGGTGCCCTGCAATGAGGCCGCCGATGACCGTGAGGGTAATGACCGCCTCGATACTCTGGTGGATGGCGTTGGCGAGGATAGCGTGTGAATCGACCCGCCTGCCGAGGAAGCGGACAAGCTGGGCCAGCCACTGCTTTACAACGATTGTGACCAGCAGAATCCATGGCAGGGCCGTCCAGTATTTTACCGCCGTGGGGTGCAGGGCCTGGTGGAGCGAATGCTCCGCAATCTGTATACCCGATACAAACAGGAATATGGACATGATGAGCGGCGCAATGTGTTCCATGCGTCCGTGTCCGAATGGTGTTTTGGTCGTTGCCGGTCGCGAGGTCAGCCAGAAACTGACGACCAGGATAATCGAGTTGACGAGGTGCGACAAGAGGTGAAAGGCATTTGCCACGATCGAGATGGAACCTGCCATCAGCCCGAGAACCATTTTCAGGATAAAAAGCAGCAGGGTCGCAATAATGGATACCCAGCCGGCGAGCAGCCCGTGACGAATACGCACGGTTTTGTTGTCAGTGTCGTCGAAATTTTGAATGAACAACCGTGCGATGGCGGTATTGGATTTATCGAGGATATTCATGCTCTTTCGTACCGGATATTATTTTTTTTGTCGGTGTCCCGGAAGGTTCGACATCTTTGTTATCACTTCACTGTGATGCACCCGCATGGATTCCTTTTCTCTCGGGATATGTGCCGGCAATGTAAACTTTTACGAAGTCATCAAAATTGATGGCTTCGTAAAAAGTCCAACTTCTGCGTTCCGCCGCATCCCTCGTCATTGCGGCGTACGCATAAGTATATGAGGCTCACCCTTCACAAGTTTTCAGCGCAGTGATGGGTGTCGCCGAATTCATCCACGATAGCAGCGCGTATCGGGATACTCCTCATTCCTCATGATTTGCACGCCTTGAATTTGAAGCTTTTTACCTTGCCATCTGAAATTTGACTTTTTGCTATTTTAATACTGAAGAGCACCATACTCGAAAACACGCCAGGTGATAATTGTGGGACCGCCGCAGGGCAGAGAGTGCGGGGTACCTTCTGACCCGTTCGGCGCACGGTGCGTGTCAATGGTCTCTCAATGATTGTGCCAGAGGTAACCTGTTTTTCAGTATCGGAACACAGCGGCAATTACCGCACCGTCAGGTACCTCTCCGGGGCTGACAGCGTATACCGTGCCTCCGTTTGACAGCGTTTGAATGGCCGCAAAATCAAGAAGATCGGCATTGCCCAGCTCGACATTTTCCTGCAACTCGACTTCATCAGTTGCCGGATCGAATGTTCCCCACTGCTGCGTACCGAGGGCAACAAAGAGGGATGCAATCCTGCCATGATAGGCCGCCGATACAATTTCCTTAAGATCGTGAGACGCAAGCCCCGTGCCCGAAGATTGCTGGTATAGCTCAACGGCGTCGGCTTTTTCCTTTTCAAAAATGTATTCCACCAGCGGCCATGCCTGACTATGGAGATCGTCGACGCTCGCTTCATCCTGGTTCCCCGGGATTTGCTTGTCCAGGAGAAAGGCATAGGTATTTGCCTCCCTGTAAATAGGGAACAGATAATCCACTCCTGAAAATACGAGTGGTGTCTGTTTCCCTTTCATCAATTTATTGAGGCCCTTGTCAACCTGTTTGAAATAGCGCACCACATTATCTTTCGAATCTTCGGTGCCGCCACCGAGACCTTTGAACGCCGCCGGATGCCGGCGGGTATGAAATTGCGGTTCCTTTTCAATTGATTCGGTTTTGAATGCCTCAGCAATATCGGACGGTATATTTTCGAGGTCGATCTCCTCGGCACTGAATCTGGTGCATTCAATGAGCCTGACATTTTTCTGACTGATAGCAAGGATATAAAACTCTATATCGCCGCTGAGGGCCGGAAGGAGTGGTTTGATATGGAACCTGTCGGTGACGGCGACAAATTCTTCAAACTCAATGGGGAGCCTGAAGAAGTCAAATGATAAAGGAGAAATAAACATAGCCAATCCTTCAAGCTGGGTCTGCCAGAACGGGGCATCTCCGAGAAGCTCCTGTGCCGGTTTGAGAAATTCCTTTGCTTCCTGCGGCCGCAAATCGCTTCCTATGAGCCGGTCTTCCGTGTAACGGACCAGATTTTTGAATCTGATCTGATTTTGCTGGGTCTCCGTTCCCTTTCTGTGGGTTGGCATATAAATGGAAACACAGAGACCTTGCTGGGTTTCCATGAGGCTCTTTAATACATTTCTTGATAGTTTATTCATCGTTAAAAAACCTCCCTATCATAGTACCGAGACGTTGTGGGAAAGGTTTGTACGGCGAGTTGTGCTATCGTACTCGGCCGAATAGTCCGACCGCGCGCTGATTCGCGCGGTCGAACAAATCGTTCAAGTGCTTTCGCCGGCAGCCTGACGTTGGACCGCTCAACTCGCCGATATAGTCCCTTCAATGGAAATACCGTTCCCGGTGCGATAGCACAGGGTCAGCAGTTTATTCCAGTATCGCTGCTAATGATGATATAAACGTGTCTACGTTTTCTTCGCTGCATGAATGGCCCATAAGACCGATTCGCCAGATCTTTCCCTTGAGCGTTCCGAGGCCACTTCCAACTTCGATATTAAACTCATCGAGCAGACGTTTTCTGACGGCTGCATCGTCAACCCCTTCCGGGATGACGACCGAGTTCAGCATGGGGGTGCGGTATTGCGCGGCGACAAGCATTTTCAGGCCGAGTGAATCGAGTTTTTCCACGAGTTGCAGGTGGCAGCTTCTGTGCCTCTGCCAGCACTCCGTGAGGCCTTCCTCAAGGACAAGCCGCAATGATTCCCTGAGGGCATAGACCATGCTGATGGGGGCCGTATGATGATAGACTCGATCCGGTCCCCAGTACTTTTCCAGCATTGTCATGTCGAGATACCATGACTGGACTTTACCGGTACGATTTCTCAGTCTTTCCAGTGCCTGTTCGCTGAACGTGATGGGCGACAGGCCCGGTGGGCAGCTCAGGCATTTTTGCGTACCCGAGTAACAGACATCAATATGCCAGTCATCGATCCGAAGCTCCGCTCCGCCAAGAGAGGTCACGGCATCCACGAGGAAGAGTGCATCGTGTTCATGAGCGATTTCTGATATCTCTTCAAGGGGCTGCAGCACTCCCGTCGATGTTTCTGCATGCACGATGGCGACAACACGAGCCGGAAAATCCGCGAGGGCACTCCGAACGTCATTGGGGTCGATGGGTGAACCCCATGGTGCCTCCACTTTCTTCAACACACCTCCGCACCGCTCGACTATGTCGGACATGCGCTGTCCGAAAACGCCGTTCACGCAGACAAGGACATGATCACCTTCTTCGATGGTGTTGACCAGTGCCGCTTCCATTCCCGCACTTCCGGTTCCTGAAATCGGTATGGTGAACCGATTGTCCGTCAGAAACACGGCCCTGAGCATTTCCTGAACCTCTTCCATGATATCCAGAAAGACGGGATCAAGATGTCCTACAAGTGGGCGGGACATTATTTCCAGAACTCTTGTGTCAACGTTGCTTGGTCCGGGACCGAGCAGAAGCCGATCAGTTACCGGGAGATCTTGATACGTTACACTCATGCTAAACTCCTTCCTGTTGCAATTGAATTATATTAACACGCGACAGTCCTGCTGAATCAGGATTTCTCGTGGTGATAAGGCAGTACCTCGGGATTGACCAGGTGGTCCGGCATCCTGCCTGACACACCTGCAATCAGGTTTTCTGCTGCCATTACAGCCATACGATTCCGTGTCATAACGGTTGCACTTCCGATGTGGGGCACAATCAGGCAGTTCGGAAGGCCGAGCAGTTTGTGATCGGCCGGCAGTGGTTCCGGATCCGTCACGTCCAGTGCCGCATAGGCGATATCTCCGCTGTGAAGCGCTTCGTAAAGAGCGTCGGACTCAACAATCGGTCCGCGTGAGGTATTAATGAGCACCGCCGTTTTCTTCATTTTTTTGAATGCCGCGACATCGATGAGGTGTTTTGTGTCCGGCGTCAGGGGCACGTGGAGAGTTATGAAATCAGCGGTTTCAAGGAGTTCGTCGACGCTTGTGCACATCCTTGCGTCAACGTCTGTCCCTCGTTCCGGCCGCATCCTGTGATCGTAGTAAATGATATTCATACCAAAGCCTGCGGCCCGCCGGGCCATCTCGATGCCGATTCGTCCCATCCCGATAATCCCAAGCGTTGCCCCATGAATGTCTCTACCCAGGAGTGCCCGTGGCTTGAAGGTGTGCCAGTGTCCTGCCCGAATATAATCGATGCCCTCCCCAATGCGTCGCGCTGCAGCTGCGAGTAGGGTGAATGCCAGGTCCGCCGTGGAACCCGTCAGTACACCCGGCGTGTTGCCGACAAGGATGTCCCGATCAGTTGCTGCCTTGATATCTATATTATCAAATCCGACGGCGTAATTGCTGATAATCTTCAGGGACGGACCGGCTGCGTCCATAACCCCAGCGTCGATTATATCCGTAATGAGACACAATATCCCCGCAACATCCCGACTGTGTTCAATCAGTGATGCGCGGTCAGGTGGGAACTCTTCGGGCCAGATACAGGCATCGCAGATGTCAATCACTTTTGTGAGACCTTCCTCAGGTATCATTCTTGTTACGAATACCTTTGGTTTTTGCATCATCGTGACTCCCGTGGTTCAGGCGAGGGCGGCGTAAACCTCGTCATGGTATGGGGTTCGGATTTTCAGTTTCCTGCCCGTGTTGACGACGTAGCCCGTAAAGGTTTCGATTTCCGTCTCTCCGCCTTTTTCGAAATCGAGCTGAAGTGAAGATCTTGTCTCATAGGGAAACTTTGAGGCCGTTGCCAATGATTGCGTGACGATATCAGGTGGAAGGGTAACTCCCCGTGCATCTGCAATGAGCTTGATCTCCTTCATCATGCCCTCAAGCATGATGCGGAATCGAGTATTTTCAAGAATTGCACCGAGCGGTTGTGCCGCCATGGAGGTAAGACCGGCAAGTGGTCCGATGAAAATGTATTTCGACCACACATCGACGGCGATGTGGTCCGACAGAACGGCATCGATACCGGCATTTGCCAGAGTGACTTCGAGGTCTTTATACGGAGTGATGACTCCGTCCCCGGGTCCGAAAATCAGTGTGCCCGGACCCCCTGCATGTTTTATCGTTCCGGGGGCGGCAATGTGGGCACTGATATACACACATCCATTGAGAAGCGTGCCTGCAGGAACAAGGGGTTGCAGTCGTTCCACGTTATCCACGCCGTTTAGAAGCGGAATAGTAATACTGCCGGCGTGCAGGTTGCCGGAAATCATTCGGGCGGCATTTTCCAGGTCATAACCCTTCACACAGATTATGACGAGGTCCAGCGGTCCCAGTTGAGACGGTTCATCCGTAGCCAGTGTGGGCACCGCAGTGAATTCCCCGCCAGCCGTGATGACGGTCAGCCCTGTTTTTTGTATTATGTCCAGATGGGGTCCTCGTGCAACAAAGAAGATGTCGTGCTCATGTGATGAGGCGTAATGCAGTGCGAGTTTTCCGCCGAAAAAGCCTCCGACGCCACCCAGGCCGATGATTGCAATTTTCATTATGTTCTTCTCCTTACGTGTCAATTCATCGGGTATACGCTCAATGTTCCGAGACCGTTTCGTAATCCGGACTGACCGGTGTCTTCCGTCCGGCGTGCGCGATCGGGAAGGATTTTATGACTTTCCGGACTCCCTCGCCAGAAACGATGGTATCCATTGGTAGATCGGCTGGAAGTATCGTGCCACCATCCCCCGACGGGGAAGCATAAACACAAAGCCTTTTTTCTGCTCCGGAATGAATGCAATGTGTCGTATAATGCCGGGATCGGGATTCGAGCTTACGAATTTGATAAAATGATCGCGAACCTTGATGGATTCGTAATAGAGGTGAAAATCATGGGTACCCCATTGCACGGTTTCCCGGTTCAACCGTTGCTCATTGGTTATTTTAGGTCCGCGAAAACGTGCGTAACCGGTTTCGATCAGGTGCCCCTCACCGGGCATACGCGGCTTGACATAAAAGGTAATAAACAGTCGATCATATCTCATGATGAGATACGATACGGGTAAATAAAGCCATGAATGTCGGGGCAGTAGTGTGATCGTTGCGTCGACCCGCGTGACAGGGCTCTTGTTTTTAATGTAAAAATTGGCATGGTATCCTACGACCCCTCCGATATTGGTAAACGTCTGATCATCAGGTTTCACCACACCGACAAGGTCGTTAAATGCATCGAGAAAAACTTTCTGATTCCGTCGTCGGCCCCAGAAATATCCCAGGGTCAAGAGGAACGTGACTCCAACGAAAAGCAGAAATACCGGCGTCGTGACGATTTCATTCATATTTGTCTCATTGTAATTGTTTTAATAGTTCCGATGCAATATCTTCGTCTATGTTATATAGGTGTGCGCCGTCCGTCCCGTTTCGCACGTGGGGCGAGAGGGTCACACGCATGATGGGTGTGGAATTGCTAAAGGCTTGCAGTCTCCGTTCCACATCATTTGCCATCGACATTGTATCTGTCGTGACTTTGTTGTTGATCAGGAGGCGTAGCGGCAGGTGAAGATCTTTCAGTCCTTCAATGAGCCGTTCCGATTCCCTGAGGGAGAGGATGTCGGGGTTAAACACCAGGGCAATCGCGCAATCCCTGCCTTCGAGGATCGTTGTTAACGATTCATAATTCGCGCGTAACTTTTGCAGGCGGTTGAGAACATCATCATCCCGCTCGTCATACTCGAGTGTAATTTCCCGCGCTTTTTTTTCCTCTTCCGTCCCGCCCCTGATTTTTTGTATCGTATACCGTTTCTCCAGAATTTTCTGCCGTATCTGAATCAGCCTGTCGATCCAGGTGATGGTAACCCGCGGCAGGGCAAGAAACCTCAGGGTAAGCCCCGTCGGCGGTGTGTCAAACACGATGTAGTCATAGCCGGTTTCGTTATGGATGGTTTCTTCAATGCTTGTGAGGAGGGCATATTCCTCTATGCCCGGCGAATATTTCAATACCGAGAAGTAATTGTCAAGATTCAGTGTCTGCAGGTATTTGTAGGTATCGGTGAGCACGTTGATTTCCCGCTGTAGATACTCTTTAGCCAGTTTCTGCAGATTGATCTCTTTCAGATCGAGGGTCCTGGAAAAACGTTTCTTGCTATCGTTAAGCGTAAGATTGAATACATCGCCCAGATTATGGGCCGGGTCGAGGGAAATAATCAAGACGCGCCCCTTTTGCGACAGCTGCCATGCCGCTGCTGCCGACATAGTCGATTTTCCAACCCCGCCCTTACCAGTAAAAAAAAGTATCTTCATCAATCAATACCTAGTGTCCCGCACATTTCCGCTAGCATATCAGTGCAATCTTCGGCTCTCTTGTTCAGCATTTGAAGTTCTTTCTCCATAAAGGGTAAAAGTTCGACTGCCAGGAATGTCGGCGGTGCCGGGAATCCGACGAATGAGCCGAGAAGTAACAGTGCAAATATGTTTTCCAGCTCTTCCATCTCTACGACAGTCAATGCTGCCATGTTTTCACGATGCATGTAATGCATGTCGGATAATAAGCGCCGGAAGTAAGAGAGTAGCGAAAATTCCATGAAGAATGACTCGTGGTGTCTGTAAGTGATCCGGTGCACGGTCTGAAAACCGTGCACCGGATGTTAGAGTTCAAACCATAATGGATGATTGCTCATCCTGCTATTTCTTTGCCTGTTTGCTCATCCGTGAAAAGTCGATAATGAAGATCACGTTCATTATCAGCATGATAACAAGAATGACGGAAACAGTCCAGCCGGGGACCGGTTTGGCGGCGATATTGCCGGGCATGACGACCACGAGGAACCACAGGATAGCCGCCGTGACCGTAATCCACAGGAGCCATGCGGGAATAACGGCAACGCTGTGGAATTTCGATTTCATCTTCACGTAGACCCAGCTTGCACCGGTCATCAGCGCAATCGATGCGATCAACTGGTTCGCCGCCCCGAAGGCACCCCAGATAATCAGCCAGTGTCCGCTCCAGGCCAGATAAATACCGATGGCGGCCGGAATGATCGATGCGATCCAGCGATTGGTCAGGGTGTTATATACGGCCGGTGAACTTTCTTTCAGCGGTGTCGCCATTTCCGCCACGCAGTAACGGCCCAGCCGGTTGGTCGTATCCAGCGTCGTCATAGCGAATGCCGCAACCCACATCCCGGCGAGCACCTTCAGATACTGCGCGGGGATAAAACCGAGCCAGGTTGCACCGACCATATCCGCATAGGACTGAACGAAAAGGTTTGCCCTTGAAAGCTTGACCGAGGCCGACGCTTTGGTAAACATGGCGCCCCAGTTGCCCGGATTCAGTGTCTCCGTCGTCACGCCCGCGTTTTGCAGGGCAGTGTAACCGAATCCCGCGATGGCCACGACAACGATTGTTGACAGGAATCCTTCCGTAAACATTGATCCGTACCCGATTATCAGCCCGGACGATTCTTTGTCAAGCTGTTTGGATGTTGTACCCGAGGCCACAAGGGAATGGAACCCCGACAGCGACCCACATGCGATGACGAGCGGAATGGCGGGCCAGAACGGGGTTGGCTTACCCCCGATGAGAATGGGGGCAAATGATGAAAATGCCGGGACTTCAAATCCCCTGAAGGCAAATACCGCCCCGATGAATCCTACGAGCAGTCCTGCATACAGCAACCAGGAGTTAAGATAATCCCGCGGCTGCAGAAGAACATTGACCGGAATGGCCGCGGCGATGATGATGTAGAAGAAGAACGCCAGCATCCAGGTCTGGTATGATGCCTTGATGGGGAATTCAACACCTATCAATATGGCGGCCACCAGCATGGCAATGCCGATCAGGGTTGCCAGGTTGAAGTTCATCTTCATCCTGTAGATCAACACGCCAAGAATCAGTGCGGCAACTATCATCCAGATGAATGAGGATGCGATGGCCGGGGTCCTCACGAACATACCGCCTACGACGGCGCCGAATGCGGCTACCACGAGGATCAGCAGGAAAAAGACGATCCAGTAGAACGCCGTTCCGGTTCGTTTACCCATCAGGTCGCCCGCTACGAACTGGATAGATTTGCCGTCATAGCGCACGGACGCCATAAGCGCCAGGTAATCATGGACGGCACCGATAAACACATTGCCGAACCAGACCCACAGTATGGCGGGTGCCCAGCCCCAGCAGATAGCCAGCGCCGGCCCAATAATCGGAGCCGCGCCTGCGATCGAGGCAAAATGATGCCCGAAGAGAACCGGCCTCTGGGCAGGGATATAGTCGACACCATCGTAGAGTCGTTCTGCCGGAGTCTCATTGGCATCCGACGCCATCACTACATCTTTCTCTATCTTCTTGCCGTAAGTCAAATAGAGAATTAAGTAAATCAAAAAACCGATGATAATAATAAGGGTAGTCATACCTCACCTCCTTAAGGTAAGTTAAAAAGTAAATATCCGGCTTGCCGATATCGTGCTTCCCTTTGTAAAAAACGTTTCGGTCAATGTACCATGGATTTGAGGAATATGATGTTGGAGAGATAAACATATCAACATTAAGATTTTCGCAGCGATAACCATGTTTTTCATTCTCTATTTTGAATAAAAAGTACTCTTTTCATAGGATAAAGTCAAACGTTTTTTCTTTTCCTTATGCATGGAAAGAGTAATAAATTCTCAATGTTGTTGCACTGTTCACGATAGTGCGAGGGTAAATTTCCAACAAATTCCACCACAACACCTCTTTTTTTTATGCTAAGTTGATATCTCACGCTATCGGGGAAAGACTGATTTTGGGATGTCGAATACCTTATCAGGATCAGGGAAAGGGAAAGAGATATTCCCTTGACAATAGAAAGAAAAGCCTAGTATTACATAATACAAGGGGATTGATTGTATTTGGCGTTGATAAACGTTCGATATCAGAAAACGTGGAAGTGCTGAGGAAGCACCCTCAGGTTTCTCCCCATTCAATTCATGTGCGCAAACGGTTACTGCGATCCGCCTGCTTGCACGTGCTCCTCACCCCATTCTCACATGTCCATTATATGTATGTGATGTTTTCCGTTACCCCTGTATTACAATCATGGACGATGATAAATCCCATTTGAGGTGAGAAAAATGACGAAAACTGAAGGTACGGACGCATCAACTGTCGATGAACTCAGAATCGGCGGCAAGGTAAAAGAACTCAGGCAAAAGAAAAAATATTCGTTGGAGGACATGGCGACCAAAACGGGACTGCCGAAAACCGTGCTGTCGGAAATCGAAGCCGGTGCCGTTGTTCCACCGGTCGCGACGCTGCTCAAATTGGCGCGGGCTTTCGGTGTCGGCATGGCCCAGTTTTTCGAAGACGAGGTGGTGGACGAGAAGATATCATTGACGCGAAGCGGCGAGAGAAGACGGCTCAAACGCAGGCCACATCATCATGAGGGCGAGGTCGATTATGTGTACGAAAGTCTTGAAACACGTAAAGCCGGGAAACACATGGAGCCGCTCCTTGTTGAATTTCAACCGATGGATACCGACAAGATGGTATTTGTCAATCACGAGGGAGAAGAGTTTCTCTATGTCCTTGAAGGCACACTGGAATTTCGTACCGACGATCGAATAGAAGTTCTCGAACCGGGTGATTCAATTTATTTCGAGTCGGATATCAATCATAGCTTTCGCTCACTCAGTGAAAAACCGGCCAGGGCTCTTGTCGTTGTCTGGGCCACAACATGAGAAAAGGAATTTTGAATCATGGTGGAGATACGTTTTCACGGTCGAGGTGGACAGGGTACGGTTATTGCGTCGATACTTTTTGCAAAGGCACTGTTCCAGGCAGGATACCAGGTGCAAAGCTTTCCCGTGTTCGGTGTCGAAAGAAGAGGCGCACCGGTTGAGGCTTATGTCCGGTTCGACGAACAGGCTATTCTGGTCAGAACCAACGTCTATACTCCCGATCATGTTGCGGTGCAGGATGCCACGCTGCTCCAGAGCGTTGATGTAACCAGGGGGCTCAAGCCGGGTGGATGGATTCTTGTCAACAGCGCCGGTGTGCCGGCCGAGGTGAGCCTTTTCCCGGGGTTCCGGCTGGCGTGTGTGGATGCTGCCAGGATTGCGCTGAGAAATCAACTTGGTACCCGCACCCATCCGATTGTCAATACGCCCATGATCGGTGCCTTTGCACGGGTGCTGAATTTGCCGCCTTTAAGCGCAATTTCGGAGGCGATCAGGGAAGAAATCCCGGTCGCGGCAGAAGATAACATCAAGGCGGCTCAACAGGCATATCAAGAGGTTCATCTCCATGGGTTAATAGAAAAACCACTTGTTGCCGGAGGGTAAATGTTGTCGAGCTTTGAGCGCATCCGGGAAGAAACAACAAACATGTGAACCGTATCGAAAGAACTACAGATTATATTATTCAGCATGTAAAGGATAGGCCAATGACAGCAAAAGCAGAAAACAAGACTGGAGAGTTTCTTCTACTGCCGTGCACTTCAATGTCAACGGAAAGTAACCTGACAGGTTCGTGGCGGTTTATGAAACCCCGCTATGAGGAAAAAACTGCTCCTTGCAGCGCTGCCTGTCCTGCCGGCGAAGATATCGGGCGGATTGAAATGCTTGTAACCCAGGGATTGTTCAAGGAGGCCTGGGACACAATTCTCAGAGAAAATCCGTTTCCCGCCGTGTGCGGCCGGGTTTGTTATCACCCGTGCGAAAATAACTGCAACAGGGGTGAGTTTGATGAGGCGATTGCCATTCACAGCCTTGAACGTTTTCTGGCAGATACGGCGAGCAAGAATGAATTTAAACCGTCTATCGATTTACGGCCTGCCAGGGACGAACGGATTGCAATCATAGGGGCGGGTCCCGGAGGCCTGGCGACGGCGTACTTCCTTGCTCTCCTGGGGTACCCGTGTGATGTGTTCGAATCGACATCCGCGACGGGAGGTGTGCTTCGGTGGGGGATACCTCTGTACCGGCTGCCGCTCGCGGTGCTGGAGGGTGAGATTGCCCGGATTGAAGCCCTGGGGGTTACCATTCATACCGGGCGGCATATCACGTCTGATTTTTTGAAGACGGCCCATGAGCGGTATAATGCCGTGTTCGTGGGGTGCGGACATTCGAAAAGTCGAAAACTGGGTATTGACGGCGAGGATCTGGACGGGCTGGAAGAGGGTATCAGGTTTTTGGAAAAGATTCGTCGCGGTGACTTGCCCGCAGTGGAAGGGACCGTGGCCGTGATCGGTGGCGGCAACACGGCGGTGGATGTTGCGCGCAGCGCGGTTCGACTGGGAGGAAAATCCGTACTTGTTTATCGTCGTCGTCGAGAAGACATGCCAGCCTTCGAGCATGAAGTGGAAATGGCTCTCGAAGAGGGAGTCGAACTGAGGCAGTTGCTGGCGCCAGTCGAGGTGAAACAGACGGAAAATGGCTATACACTCGTCGTCCGGTCCATGAAAGTTGTCGGCGAAGACGAAGACGGCCGGGCTGCAATTGAACCGGTCGGAGAAACGACGGAAGAACTCACCGTTCAGAAAGTTTTCAAGGCAATCGGCGAAGAACCGGCAGAAAACTGGTATAATCCCCCTCTGAAGAGACAGAATGTAATGCGGTTGAACCATTCTGTTCTTGTGCATGAACCCCGTCGTCCCGCTGTCGTGTTCGGCGGCGATCTGACGAGTCGTATCAAGAGTGTTGTCCATGCGGTTGCATCGGGAAAGGAAGCTGCCATAGCGCTGGATGTCCTTTTCAGGGAAGGGGCCGACGCCATCAGGGCGCGGCTCAAATCCTGTGCCGTGGGGGGGGGCGCCGCGCTCTCCATGGAGGCTTACATGGACGGGCTACGCAAGAATCGAAGCCATCATACCGTACGGTATGAAGAGATCAATACCGATTATTTTCAAACAACCTCCCGTGTGACGCAGCCGCGCCTCCTGATCGGGGAGCGTATCGGCAGTTTCAAGGAGATAGATTTGAAAATATCCGCGAACCTGGCCATCAAAGAGGCCGAGCGATGTTTCAACTGCGGCCTGTGTAATCAGTGCGATAACTGTTACCTCTTCTGTCCGGATCTCGCTGTCTGCCGGGATGAAAGTTCTCAGGGACGCCACATTAATTACGATTATTGCAAGGGATGCGGGCTGTGTGTCGTTGAATGTCCCCGCAACGCAATGATACTGGAGGAGGAAGGCCAATGAAGCGCGTAGTTGAAGGAAGCCAGGCGGTGGCGGAAGCGGTTCGGCTTGCAAGGGTCGAGGTGATATCTGCATATCCCATTACACCGCAGACTCACATTGTCGAATTTCTGTCGGAGTATTGTGCCAACGGTACCCTCGATGCCCGGTTTTTGCGTGTTGAGAGTGAACATTCGGCACTTGCCGCACTGATAGGGACGGTCAGTACGGGTGTCCGCGCATTTACGGCGACATCGGGACAAGGTCTGGCGCTGATGCACGAGTTACTCCACTGGGCAGCGGGTGCTCGATTACCGATCGTCATGGCTGAAGTAAACCGGGCTCTTGCACCCGGCTGGAATATATGGGTTGACCAGACCGACAGCCTTGCGCAGAGAGATACGGGCTGGATGCAGATGTATTGTGAAAACAGCCAGGAAGTTATCGACACAGTGCTCATGGCCTATCGCCTGGGCGAACAGGTGAATCTGCCCGTGATGGTTGTGCTGGATGCCTTTTTCCTGTCCCATACCTACGAACCTGTCGATGTGCCCGCGCAGGAACTGGCAGACCGTTTTCTTCCGCCCTTTGATCCTAAATTTCTGTTGGATACACAAAATCCCTGTGCCTTCGGACCGTTGGTACCTCCAAACGCATATATGGAGATGCGTCACAGTATTGCCGTGGGCATGGACCAGGCACTGGCCCGTTTCCCTGCGGTTGAGGATGAATTTGAAGATATATTCGGACGCCGTTATGGTGCGGTTGATGCGGTACACTGTGATGACGCGGAAATAATCTTGGTGACCTCGGGAACCATCACGAGCACGACGCGCGAAGTCATCAAGGCCCTTCGCGCCAGAGGAGAGCATGTCGGCCTTCTCAAGGTAAAACTCTTCCGGCCTTTTCCGCTGGAAGAAATTCGCCGGACGCTGCAGACGGCACAGAAAGTTGCCGTCATCGACCGTAATTTTTCTTTTGGCGCGTCGGGTATTTTTGCGCAGGAGATCCGGGCGGCATTGTGCAATACCGTCGATACTCCGCCGGTATTCGGCTATATCGCGGGCCTCGGGGGACGTGACGTGACGCGAGAAATCATTGAGGAGATATACACGAATACGAAACACAACGAGGTTCCGGAAAAAGAAAGTATCTGGGTGGGACTTCAGGAGGTATGAATTATGGAACTGAATGTTCACGATCAGGAATATATGCATTCAGGACATGTCGCCTGTCCGGGTTGCGGTGCCGCAATTGCCATGAGGTTTTTGCTGAAGGCCTTGGGAGATAAAACAATCGTGGTGCTGCCGGCCTGTTGCTGGTCGATTATTGCCGGACCTTATCCCCAATCGACCCTGGATGTGCCGGTCATTCACAGCGCATTCGAAACAGGCGGAGCGGTGGCAAGTGGGGTACGAGCGGCTTTGGATACCAAAGGTGACACAGACACAACGGTGGTCACATGGGCGGGAGACGGTGGTACGTTTGATATCGGGTTCCAGGCCTTAAGCGGTGCCGTGGAGCGCAATGAAAACTTCATTTATGTCTGCTACGATAACGAGGCATACATGAATACGGGTATTCAACGCAGTTCATCCACACCGTACGGAGCATGGACGACCACCACCCCCGGTGCCCAGTGGAAAAAGATGCGAAAAAAAAACATCGTAGAAGCCCTCGTTGCGCATCGGATCCCGTATGCGGCGACGGCAAACATTGCCTTCCCGGAAGACCTGGTAAAGAAAGTACAGAAGGCCAAGGCCATTGAGGGGTCGAGGTTTCTCCATATATTTGCCAGTTGCCCGACAGGATGGCGCATACCATCCGAATCGTCGATCAAGGTAGCCCGCATGGCGGTGCAGACGAACATATTTCCGCTGTATGAGGTGGAAGAAGGCCTCAAATACACCATTAACTACAGACCCAAGGAATATCCGGTGCGAGAGTATTTCAAGTTGCAAGGACGATTCAAGCATCTTACCGATGAAGATCTGCAGTTTATTCAAGAAATGGTTGACGAGGACTGGACACTCCTCCTCCGAAAAGCCGGTGAACATGTGTGAATGAACGCGGCGGAAAAATCGTGGACAATATGCTGGGACGCCTTGTACCGCCCAAGTTGATTTGCGGAATCATGCCTTTCGGGTGGTGGGGGCGCATCCGTTGCAATGGGGCCGGAAGATCGCGTCTATTCCCATACGATTTTTTGCATTTGAATGCACAATGCCTGTTTATGTGCGATGATCTGCTTCAGTCAGACGAGTCATGAAAATGAGTTGACGACGGTTTTGTATAATGGATCCTCAAGTATGTTGGAAAAAGTATCCCCGGCAGTATGAAGAAACGATTATCACTCGTCAGAATGAAGAAGTGTTTCTTCGACCGATCAAACCTTCCGATGGTCCTCTGATCGAAGAGCTTTTTGCACGGCTTTCTCCACCGTCAATATATTTTCGATTCTTAACCCATATGCACCATCTCAGACCGGAACTGCTGCATCATCTTGTTCATCTCGATTACGAAAATGAGTTTGCCCTGGCAGCCGTTGTCGAAGAGAAACATCATGATGTGATCATAGGAGTATGCCGTTACGTATCTTCATTCGAGCCGACGCAGGCCGAGCTGGCCGTTGTCGTGAGAGATGACTGGCAGGGCAGGGGTGTCGGGAAGGAACTGGTGACGAGAGTTTTTAAGATTGCAAAGAAACACGGTATTGCAATGCTCGAATTGAGAATTGATCCGAGGAATGAATCGTCGGTACGCCTATTCAAGAATATGGGATATTCATACAGCTACGAGGAATCAATGTGGGATGTCAGTGATCGAATGATGATTTACCTGTAAGTCCCGCAACGTTCTAAAGACCGGATACGCACAATCCGACGTGTATACTGCATGGTTTAACATGTCGCCGACGCAGACCATAACCTGCCAGGGGACCGAATAGTCAGGGTCTCTTAGATTGTCACTCTGCCATTATACTCCGGGATTGAATAAGCTGTTGATTGTTCACCATTATTCGTGTATGACGCTGTGAGTACGAAATCAGAAGGGGTATCTTAATGACAGGGACGCTGTCGTGTGAACAATTACAACGGGAAATCGCGCGATTAAATAAGGAATTAGAACGTCACAGAAAAACCGAAGAAATTCTTGCCAAGCGGGAAGAAGAACTGCGGGGGCTGTATCAGATGGCGTTTGAAGGGCTGGGGATACATGAAGACCGGAAGTTTCTGGAGGTGAACCAGGCCATGGCCGATATGGCGGGGTACGAACCTTCCGATCTGGTCGGTGCATGGGTGACAACGGTGATTGCACCTGAATGCCATGAAATTGTACTGCAGAACGTAAGTCGCGGTTATGATAAACCCTACGAAGCCTGGGGCGTCAGGAAAGACGGTACATGCTATCCACTGGAAATCAGGGGTAAAACCCTTGCCTACAAGGGACGCACGGTCCGTGTCATTTCGATGCGGGATATCACCGTGCGCCGACAGGCGGAGGAATTGTACAAAACAATGGCGGAAAAGTCGCAAGCCGGTGTGTACATCGTACAGAACGGTACGTTTCAGTTCGTCAACAGAAATGCCGCCGCGTTTGCCGGCTACAAACCCGAGGAACTTATCGGCAGTGACGAGATATCGATTATTCATCCCGATGACCGGACAAATGTGACCGAAAACGGACGGAAAATGTTGAAGGGAGAAGTGTTGTCGCCCATAGAGTTCCGCATAGTTTCCAAACAGGGAGACATACGGTGGATGATGGAGGCAATTTCTTCCATTTCATATAGAGGCAAACCGGCAATCCTGGGCAATGTGATGGAGATTACCGCACTCAAGGAGGCAAGTGAAAAACTTCGAGATCTTGAAACGCTTGAGGGATCGATCCTTGACGCCATACCACACGCAGTACTGGGCTTTGATATGCGGCAGATTATCTTTGCCAGTAATGCCGTAGAAACTGTGCTAGGGTGGAAACCCGATGAACTCGTTGGCAGGAATGCCCGGATACTGTATCAGAACGATGATGATTATGGACTTATCGGAAGTCTTTTTTACGGTAAGGCAAAAAACAAGAAACTTTCCGTCGATAAATTTGCATGTCGCAGAAAAGATGGTCGTGATATAGTGTGCCGCGTCAGTGCTGCTCGAATCGGGGATGACGAAGACATTCGGAGGGTCGTGGCAGTTTATGAGGATATCACGGAACATGTCGAGAGGGACGAGGCCCTCAGAGAGGAAAGAGACCGTGCCCAGAAATACCTTGATATTGCCGGTGCAGTAATTATCGCCATAGATGATCACGGTCAGGTAACCCTTGTCAATCAGAAAGGGTGTGAAATATTAGGATACGATCAGGACGAGATACTCGGAAAGAACTGGTTTGAAAGTTTCGTGCCAAAAAAGGTATGCAAAAAGGTTAAATGGACATATCATCAACTCATGGCGGGGGATATGACGTCCGCCGAGTATTATGAGAATCCGCTTTTGACCAGAGACGGCAATGAAAGAATAATCTCTTGGCACAATAACCTTGTCAGAGATGACGAGGGACGTATTATCGGTGTGCTGTCATCGGGCGAAGACATTACCGAGCGGAAGCTGGCTGAAGATAAACTCCTCGATTATTATGAGCGTCTGCGGGTGCTTTCGTCTGAATTATCGTTGACGGAACAGCGGGAAAGGCAGAAAATAGCGACCGAGCTGCATGATAGGATCGGTCAATCGATGGCCGTGTCGAAAATCAAACTGGAAGCTCTCCAGAAGGACCTTTCGTTGCCGGAACAGTCGCATTCGATAAAAGAAATTATTGAACTCATCGATCAACTCATATATGACACGCGCTCATTGACGTTTGAACTCAGCCCGCCAATTCTTTATATTCTCGGGCTGGGGGCGGCGTTGGAGTGGCTCGCCGAGCAGTTTCAGGAAAAGCACGGGATTCCTGTCAGAATCACCCAAAAGGGGGAAATTAAAAAATTAGACAATGATATGGCATTTTTTTTGTTCCGGAGCACGCAGGAGTTGCTGATCAACATTGCCAAGCATGCGAACGCACACATGGTGCGCTTGAATGTCAGGAAGATGAGAAGAGAGATACATGTCGATGTTGAAGACGATGGCGTGGGCTTTGATACGTTTAAAATAGAATATCCGCCGAACTCGTCCGGCGGGTTCGGGATTTTCAGTATCCGCGAACGGTTGAACTACCTTGGCGGGCAGTTCTTTATTCAATCCAAGCCGGGGCGCGGAACACATGTAAAAATGGTGGTACCGGTAAGCATAGTAAAGAAAACGCGGAAAGGGTAACAACAATGAGTATAAGAATTATCCTGGCGGAGGATCACAAGATCGTACGTGACGGCCTCAGAACCCTACTCGAAAAAGAAGAGGGCATGGAAGTAATTGCCGAGGCGGAAGACGGACGAACTGCAGTGAAGCTGGCCAAACAGTTCTTACCCGATCTGATTATTATGGATATTACCATGCCGGATATGAATGGTATCGATGCAACGCGTGATGTGCTGAAAGAAACCCGGGGAGTCAAGATCATTGCACTATCCATGCATTCCGACAGACGATTCGTCACGGGGATGCTCGAGGCCGGAGCCTCGGGATATCTCCTTAAAGATTGCGCCTTCGAAGAACTTGCGCGGGCGGTCAGAACGGTGATGGCTGATCAGACATATTTAAGCCCCAAGGTTGCCGACATCGTCATTGACCGTTATATCAGGAAAGCCGTGCGGTCTTCTGACTCATCCGCGTATTCCGTGTTGACCCAGCGTGAACGCGAAGTGCTGCAGCTTCTGGCAGAAGGAATGACGACAAAAGAGGTTGCATTTCATTTGAATGTGAGTATCAAAACCGTTGAAACCCATCGTCGCAATATCATGGATAAGCTGGATATACACAACTTCACAGATCTAGTGAAATATGCCATTCGAGAGGGCTTGACGTCTCTGGAGTCCTGATGATTTCGGTAGTGTCTGTATCCATTCATCCCCCCGGCATTGCCCTTACCAATCCCTGATAAACATTCAGGTATTTCGAATCTCAAAAATCAGACATTTCCCGATAGCATTTAATGCAATCTTTTTCTAAAAGGTAATGCAGCTTGAATGGAGTGATGTTGTTGGCGCGCGAAGAGTGTGTCCGCTTTTTCAAGACGATACGAGTATTGCTGCGGTTCTGCGAGGATTCAGAGATACCGGTAGCGCCGGTGTGCGGCGCTGATTTCCCCGTAAAGTAGAACCGTGAGAAGAAAGGATAGATGAAAGCGAGGATCACATGGGTATTAAAATTGTCCTTGCAGATGATCATAAAATTGTTCGTGATGGCCTCAGGACACTGCTTGAACATGAACCGGATATGGAAGTCATTGCCGAGGCTGAGGATGGTCGAACAACGGTAAGGCTGGCCAGAGAGTTGATTCCTGATCTGATTATCATGGATATTACCATGCCGGATATGAATGGGATTGATGCCACACACGATGTCATGAAGGATGTCCCCGGTGTCAAGGTGATTGCTCTTTCGATGCATTCGGACCGACGTTTTGTAACCAGCATGCTCGAAGCCGGTGCTTCGGGATATCTCTTGAAAGATTGTGCATTTGAGGAATTAGCCAGGGCCGTGAGAACGGTAATGGATGATCAGACATATCTGAGTCCCAAAATTGCCGACATTATCGTAAGTCGATATATCAAACGCTCAATGAGTGTTGAGTCATCTGCATTCTCCGTATTGACCCAGAGAGAACGCGAAGTACTTCAGCTGCTTTCAGAAAGCATGACAACCAAAGAGGTGGCGTTTCACTTGAATGTAAGCATAAAAACGATTGAAACTCACCGGCGGAATATAATGGAAAAATTAGGCGTACACACTGTAACGGACCTTGTGAAATATGCCATCCGCGAGGGATTGACAACCCTTGATTCCAAATCCTGCAGGTGATGATGTCTGCCGTGCATTCCGTTCCGATGAGCCGGTGCGGGGTGTGCATGTGCCGCTCCTGGATTGAGGTTGGTCTTCATCCAGTACGTATCGTTCATATTTCACTTGAAGAACCTGTCATTATCAACTAGAATGTGACAAAATGGTATAAGGAGGGTGAGAAACGTGCCGACCTATGAATACCAGTGTAAAATGAAAAACTGCCAGCATACATTTACAATCTTTCAAACCCTTGCCGATCATGACAGGAAAAAAGTTACCTGTCCCAAATGCAAAAGCAAAAGGGTTAAACAGCTCCCGTCGACATTTATAGCCAATACGAGTCGTAAAAGTTGAATCCGTGTTCGCTGACGATTGCTTCTCGGTCATTTCGGGACCGACCAGGCATGGAGGCACATGATACGGAAGTAGTGAAAGGGTAAGGCATGATTCGGGATGTGGAAGAGCGATTTGATTGTGTGGGCTGTGGATATTGCTGTATTAAGCATCCCTGTGCATCAGGACGTGCAGCGTATCCCGCGGCTATTGCACGTGGAGAGGTGTGTCCTGCGCTCTTCTGGAATGGACACCGGTATGTCTGCAATCTCATGCTGAAAGCGGGGAATACCGGTGATTTTTATAAATGGGTGCTGCACGCGGGGCTGGGATGTCGTTCGCATCAAAACCCCTGGCGTCGAGACGTCAAGGAAAGATCCGGTGACGATATCAAATTGATACGGGGCTGAGATACCTGTCTCATACAGGGGAGCGGCACATTGCCTCGGGAATACAATATGGCAAGCACGTCAAGGACTTTGCACACTGCAAGTCCTTTTTTATATGTGAATGAATTTCCCCGATAGTCAGGCTTTTCGGGACGGAACTCCCGGATACTTCACCTTCCGCCGTTTCTTTTGTCATTGCGACGTACGCATCGCGGTGACTTATTCCTCAATACCCCAGGCACGTCGGTAACGACTGCCGCCAGACAGATGTTGTCGGCGTACCACAAGGCAGGTACACTGCACGCCTTAAATTTGAAGCCTCTTGCATTGTCATCCAATGATTGATTTTGTGTGAGTTAATCATTTTTATCCTCAAAATAGCTAAAGTTTCAATGCACATAACCGATTCTAGGTAACGAGTTGCGCTGGATGAAACTGCTGCAATGATTACATTGGATGCAAGGGAAGGTGATCGCATGTCAAAAATCTTTTACTCAACATCGGAAGTGGCGGATATTTTCAGGGTTAATAGAGTTACCATTTACAGGTGGGCCAAAGAAGGCAAGATCAAGGCGTACGGCATCGGAAAACACCTGAAAATCCCCGTGTCCGAGGTAATGCGATCATTACAGCAGTTTGGTTTCTCATCAGTAGATATTCAACAAGTCATGCCTGCATCTGCCTTTCCTGTAGACAAAGGCGTTGCGGGTCGCCGGGCAGAGACGACCCGTAAGGTAAACGGTAAAAAGCGGGTTGTGGCGGTTGATGACAATGAGGAAATTCTGACCTTCATTTCGGCAGTCTTCCAGAAGACCGATCTTGCAGACCTATGCGAACTCTCTACTTTTTCAGACAGCCTGGAGGCAGCGCTTCAAATAGGAGGACAACGGCCGGACGTGGTCATCCTCGATATCAGAATGTCCGGATTGGATGGCGTCGAACTGGCCATAAAGATCAGATCGATTTACGACGATGTAAAAATTATTTTCATGTCCGGTTATCCGAAGGAGAACACCGAGAGAATGAATACCCTGGGGGGATATGAATTTCTAGAGAAACCTGTTGCTTATCGGACGCTGTACTCTGTCATTCGGGATGCTCTTGATGCCTAATGTGTTCATCTCATGAGGGGTATGCGCTGAAAAAAATAATCAGAGGAGGGAGTAGGGATGAGAAAGGTTGGAAGCATCATTATAGTTGTTATGGTGGTCATATTTTTTGCATCGCATGCTGGTGCGGTAGATCAGGCGGCAAAGGATCAGATTATGGCCGAGGTAAACAAGGTGATCGTCATGCTGGAAAAGGAAGGGCGTCCCGGTTTGACCAAGATACCTTCGATTCGCTTCGGTCAGAACAATTATGTCTACGTGGGAGATATGACGTGCACTATTATCGCGCATGGCTGGCAACCCCATCTCGTAGGCAAGTGCATTATGGGAATAAAGGACGATACGGGCTTCAAATTTATGGCCAAGCTTCTGGAAGGGATCAAAGGCAGCCAGGCGACCAAGAACGGAAAAACCTTTTACAACGGAGCAACCTGGGTGCGATACCGCTGGCCTGCACCTGATGACAAGACGAAATTCGCCAATAAAGTCGTCTATGCCAAGGGCTGTCTTATGGGAGATGAGAATGTCTTTGTGTCCGCCGGGATGTATGAATAATTTCAAGGCTTATAGGGCGCTCATCAGCGGGTTTTCGGTGGTGAGTGCCCTGTGCGGCCTTACGTGCGGTATGTAGCGCGGAACACGGTAAAGGGGGGGGAGATCGTACGATGACGTTTAAAAATATGACACTTGGAAAGAAGATAGGAACGGGCTACGCTATTATTTTACTGCTATTCGTGTGTGTCGTCGGAACGGGCATTGTTCTGGGGAACGTAATCTCGGCCAAAATGGAACTTTCGGCAAAGGTGACACAGCTTGTAACAAATATTATGCAGGCACGTGATCAGGAACGGCTGTACTCGATGTATAGGGATGCGAAGCATGTGGATGGTCTCAATCAGAATATTGCCGGGGTTCGGGAACTGATTGCGGACGGCACGGAAGCGGATGATGAACTGACAGTCGGGCTGGGGCGGATAAACGAGCTGCTCGAGGAATACAAGGTCAGCTTCATGGAATCTGTGGAAAACAATACGCTCAGTGCGCGTAAAGCGGACACTATGAACACAACCTCCGGTATTATTCTCGCCATGTTGAATGACGAGATCAGGGGATTTGTCGATACCAAGCAGAGCATGGCCTTTGTCACCGGAGAAGATTTTAATCCTATTTATACAGAAGTTGCCAACCTGGCCGGACAGTTGTCGATGGAGTTCATGGGTGCCAGACTTATGGAAAATGCATCGATGATGAGCAATGCTCAATCAGCGGCGAAGAATTTTTATGCAAAATTCGAAAAGTGTATGAAAGTAAAAGAAGAACTGGGAACAGCCATTAACGTGATGAAAGATCAGGAATTGCTTGATGCCTATAGCACGGTTGGTCGTGAACTCGGCAACTACAAAACTGCCTATGACAGTCTTGTATCCTTGGCTCAGCGTAACGGCGAGATCGGAGCCCGCATGGCCGACAATGGGGATCAGGCCATTGCCATTACTCATGATATTCAGGATCGGGCGGAAGTCGGTATGATCAGGGCGAAGGACCTGATGCTGCATATTATGACTGTGCTGCTCGTGGCCGGTATGGCCGTCGGTCTTTTGCTTGCGTTTGTCATTGCCCGGTCAATCGCAAAGACCCTGCATAGGGCGATTGCTCATCTCAGCGAAAACTCGGAACAGGTTGCATCGGCCTCCAATCAGATATCATCCGCATCCCAGCAACTGGCGGAGGGATCGAGCGAACAGGCTGGGTCGCTGGAAGAGATGGCGGCATCGATGGAGGAAATTGCGGCCATGGCAAAACAGAATGCCGTTAATGCTGCGGAAGCGGTTAATGTCGGCAAGGTGACGGCCGACAGCATGGCTAGCAGTCATAAGTCTCTGAAGATGACAAACGAAAGTATGAAAAGTATTTCGGATCACGGTGAAAAAACGGCCAAGATCGTCAAAACAATAGATGAGATTGCGTTTCAGATCAATCTGCTGGCGCTGAATGCCGCGGTGGAAGCGGCAAGGGCGGGTGAAGCAGGTGCCGGATTTGCTGTTGTAGCGGAAGAAGTAAGAACCCTTGCGTTGCGATCAGCAGAAGCGGCACGCGATACGGCCGATCTGATCGGAAGTATGCTGAATCATATCGAGGACGGGGCCACGACGGTTACTCAGACCATGGAAGAGTTTTATCGGATGGGTGAGGACGGTAAAAAGGTAACGACGTTTCTCCATGAAATTAATGCGGCCAGTAACGAGCAGTCGAGTGGCATCGAACAGGTCAGTATCGGAGTCCATCAGATGGAAAAAATAACTCAGCAGACAGCCGCAAATGCAGAGGAATCGGCAAGTGCGGCCGAAGAAATGAGTGCCCAGGCGCAGAATATGAAAGATGTAGTGGGTGAATTGGTATTGCTTGCGGGTGGAAAGAATGACTCGCAGGATGGGACACGTGACACAATGATACCGAAAAGTGAAACGGCACCGTCCGAGGATGCCCATCGGCCATTTCAAGAGACTCTTGTGTCGCTGTCCGGTAGAGATGTTTCAGGATCGGATAATAAAATGGCCATAGTGTCCCACGTCTCGGAATGATACATGTCGTGTCGGGTAAGCGGACGCGATGTGACGGATTGGCACAATCGGGATTATTTCCTGCGTGTCGGGAAGAAAGTGAAACCATTGAGGAGGAAAATATGGACGTTGCAATGATGCACACAAAAGCCGGCACGGAATCTCTTGACGGCAAAGAAGGGAAGTACCTTACATTTGAACTGGGGGGTGAAGAATATGGGTTGGAAATTCTGAAAGTCAAAGAGATCATCGGCATTATGAATATCACGTCGGTTCCCCAGACGCCTGACTATGTCAAAGGGGTTATCAATCTGCGCGGCAAAGTAATCCCCGTGATCGATCTGAGATTAAAATTCGGCATGGAGCTGGCGGAATACACCGAAAGGACCTGCATTATTGTCGTGGATATCAAAGACATGGTGATGGGGGTCGTTGTTGATTCCGTCTCGGAGGTCCTCAATATTCGTGAAGAAGAAATTGAAGAGACACCGACGTTCGGAGTCAAACTCTATACCGAGTATATACTGGGGATGGCCAAGGTGAAGGGGACAGTAAAGATTCTACTGGATATCGATAAGGTACTGACGACGAGTGACATTTCCATGCTTGATGCGATGGCGGATTGACCTATAGATGAGGGGGAAAGTTGTATGAAGAAGATGAAGTTAGGGACAAAATTGATAAGTGGTGGCCTTTTAATGGTTGCAATACCAATCATTATTATCGGTGTCGTTGCAGTCTATAAATCAACACAGAGCATTGGCCGGCTGGCGGAACAGGGTATTGAAAATATTTCGAATAACCTGGCGTCCGTCGTTGATGTGGGCCTTTCGGAAGAGCTTCGTATGGCAGAGAATATGTCAAATTCCTACAGTGTGATCGCAACACTCCAGAAGGTTAACCGAGATGGTTTACAAAACAGTGCCGGCGTCATTTCGCTTGCGGAAAAGGAATTGAAGCAGATCAAGGAAGCTGCCGGTGATCAGTATGAGACAGTGTATATTGCCGGTAGGGATGGGATCATATGTGGTGACGGTATGGACGGTTCCTACCATGGGATTGATGTCTCGGATAGAGCGTATGTGAAAAACGCACTCAAGGGCATCGCCAGTGTCGGCGAAGTGGTGCGTTCAAAAAAAACCGGAGATGTCATCACCATGGCTGCGTATCCTGTCCGTTCGACGAGCGATGACAGTGTCGTCGGTGTTGCCGCGCTGGCAATTTCGCTTAAGTTTCTCACCGATAAGGTAAATGCCGTCAAGGTAGGTCAGACCGGCTACTCGGTGCTGGTCGATAAGAGTGGATTGCTGATTACTCATCCGAATAAAAAACATATTATGTCATTGGATATTTCAAAGCTGAAAGGCATGGAGTGTATCGCTGAAAAGGTCCGTACCGGTCAGGCATTTGTGGGTGAATACTCATTTGAAGGTGTGAGGAAAGTCAGTGCCGTGTCACCCATAAAATTGGCGGGCTGGAGTGTGTTTACCGCAATTCCCATTGCCGAACTCTATGCCCCGGCATACTTCACAAGAAACCTCATTATAATAATCGGTGCGATATCGGTAGTCCTGGCATCTGTCTTTTTCTTTTTCTTTGCACGAATGATTTCCGGTCCCATCAACAGGGTGGTGGCGATGCTGAATGAAAGCTCGGACCAGATCGGTTCCGCATCCTCACAGGTCTCTTCATCCAGTCAGCAACTGGCTGAAGGAGCCGGCGAGCAGGCATCGTCCATTGAAGAAACATCCTCCTCGCTCGAAGAACTTGCGTCCATGACAAGACAGAATGCCGATAATGCGCAGCAGGCAAACGGACTTGTCAGAGAGGCCGGTGAAATTGTTCAACAGGTCAGCGAAAAGCTCACGCAGATGACCACCGCAATCAACGATATTGATAAAAACTCTGGCGAAACACAAAAAATCATCAAGACAATCGATGAAATTGCATTTCAGACCAATCTCCTGGCGCTGAACGCTGCCGTTGAAGCCGCGCGGGCCGGAGAAGCGGGCGCTGGATTTGCCGTTGTGGCAGAAGAAGTGCGGAACCTTGCCCAGCGATCTGCTGAAGCCGCCAAGAACACCAATGATCTTATTGGAAATACGGTGAATTCGGTCAAAGAAGGGGCGCGGCTGTGTGGTGAAACGAATGATGCCTTCGAAAAAAATGCCGAAGTGGCAGGTAAGACGAGTGAGCTTGTCAGTGAGATAGCAGCGGCCTCGCAGGAGCAGGCGCAGGGTATTGACCAGATCAACCGCGCCGTTGCTGAAATGGACAAAGTAACTCAACAAAATGCAGCAAATGCTGAGGAAAGTGCCGCGGCATCGGAAGAGATGAATGCCCAGGCGGAAGGCTTACGAGGAATTGTAGGTGATCTCATTCGGCTCGTAGGCGGAGGCGCCAATGGCATGCACACGAGCAACCGGATGCTCGAGAGATTCCGAAGCACTAAGAAGACTTTGAATGTTCCGGCGAAGACTATCGCAGTGGCGGGACATCCGCGCATTATGACCAGGGACGGCGGAAAGGTTGTCAAACCGAACGACATAATTCCCATGGAAGAGGGCAGTTTTGAAGATTTCTAGAAGATTGATGAGGTCTGCGGAACAGTCACAGACTGTTCCGAAGGCCTCGTAGCACACAGTAACGGACAAATATGGCAGCCTGTATGACGACAAGCGAGTTAAGAGATATCGATTTTGAGAAAATCAGCCGTTTTGTGCATGGATTATGCGGCATCAATCTTCATGACGGCAAAAGAGAATTAGTCAAGGCGCGGTTAAGCAAGCGCTTGCGGGAGGGAAATTTCAGATCCTTCGCCGATTATTTCGAATTTGTCACGACCGAGGATGGAACGGATGAATTGATCAATATGATTGATTCTCTCTCAACGAATCTCACGAGTTTTTTTAGAGAGGAAAAACATTTTCGGAAACTCCATGAAATTGTTGCCGACATGGCGCAGACATCCTCCCGGACACATCATGTGCCGGTACTCAGGATGTGGTGTGCCGGCTGCTCGACCGGGGAGGAACCTTATTCGCTGGCGATGACTGTCAAGGAAACCATGGGTGCTCATGCCGTCAAACTCAATATACTGGCATCGGACATTTCACGTCGGGTGTTGAGGACGGCCATGGCCGGCATCTACCCGGCGGAACGGGTCCGGAAGATTCCGTATTCGCTCTTGCGCAAGTATTTCCAGATCGGCAATGGACAATGGAACGGATACTACCGGGTGAAAAAAGAACTCAAGGATGTTGTTGAATTTACGCGATTTAACCTGATGGATACACTCTCTTATGCTGAACCGTTTGACATTATTTTTTGCAGAAATGTGATGATCTATTTCAATAAAAAAACTCAGGCGACATTGGTAGATCGTTTTTACAGCTGTTTGCGTGATGGTGGATGGCTGTTTGTCGGTCATTCAGAGAGTCTGACGGGGCTGGCTCATCCATTCAAATATATAGAACCGAGTATTTACAGAAAGTAGTCATATGGGCCAGGTGGTGATTGGGGTTGCGGACTGTAAAGTAAGCAGGAGAACGGATGATGTGCTGGTTACCTATGCACTTGGTTCGTGTATCGCCGTTGTCGTATACGATGCCCGGGTCAGGGTGGGGGGGATTCTGCACTTCATGCTGGCGGATTCTTCCATAGATAAGAAAAAGGCTGCGGAAAATCCGGCCATGTTTGCCGACACCGGCATCCCGCTGCTGTTCAAAAGCTGTTACAACTATGGGGCGGAGAAACGCCACATGACCGTCAAGGTCGTAGGAGGCGCGAGTATTCTAAACGATGCACAATTCTTCAGAATTGGTCAGAAAAACATGACTGCCGTACGAAAGATATTCTGGAAGAACAATGTACTCATCAGCGCCGAAGATACCGGGTCGAATCATAATCGCACGGTGGAATTATGTATGGCCGATGGCAGGGTGACCGTCAGAAATGCCGGCGGATTGATGAAGGAATTATGATTCCACCGGAACGTAATGCGAGGCAATACAATGAGTATCGATAGGATTTTACAGAAAATCGAACACATTCCAGCATTCCCGGTGACGATCGGGAAAGTGGGGCAGCTGATAAGGGATGAAAACTATGAGATCAAGGATCTTGTCGATGTGATCGAGTATGATCAAGCTATTACGGCCAATATATTGAAGATGTGCAACTCCGCATATTTCAATGTACGTAATACAATATCACACGTTCGTGATGCCGTCGTATATCTGGGGCAAGATAATCTGATTCAACTCATTCTCGTGGCCGGAGTGGCACGGTTTTATCGAGATATTAGAGGCTACGGGATATCTGCTGCCACCCTGTGGGAACATTCCATCGGTGTTGCGCTCATGTCGAGAATTCTGTCGGAAAGGTTTTTCAACCGGGAACGCCATGAATTATTCACTGCCGGGCTTCTTCACGATATCGGTAAGATCGTGCTCGGTGAATTTGTTTTCAATTCGTTTCAGAAGATTGTCGACCTTGTCACATATGAAAAATATTCTTTTCTCGAAGCCGAAGAGGCCATACTCGGCATGAATCATGCGGAAGTGGGAGGCAGAATTGCGTCGTCCTGGAACTTTCCGCAGGAGATCGTCGAGATAATTACGTTCCATCATCGGCCTGATCTCGCGCGTGACGATAATAAGGTCAATGCGTGGATTGTGTATCTGGCCGACCAGGCATGCATGATGATGGGCATCGGCGGAGGGACCGACAATCTTTCATACCGCGGGCTTGATCTGGTCATGGAAAAATTCAAACTGACGCAGGCAGAGTTTGAAGAGTGTATCGTACGGTTATTCGAGGATATTATGGAAGCCAGAGATTTAATACGTATCGTCGAGAGTAAGGATATACGCAAAAAAGAATCCGTGAAAGGGAGATAACCCACACAACACGGTCTTGGAACAATGTAGTGAGGAGTGGCTATGTCATTCAATGTATTGGTGGTGGATGATTCCAATTCAATGCGGGCGGTTATCAAAAAAATTATAAATCTGTCGGGGTTTGAAATGGATCAATGCCTGGAAGCCTCCAACGGAAGAGAAGCACTTGATCTCTTGGAAGATAGCTGGGTCGATGTCATCATTTCGGATATCAACATGCCCGAGATGAATGGATTGCAGTTATTGGCAGTGCTGCAGAATGATGAATTCCTGCGGGCGATACCGGTAATCGTTGTCAGTACCGAAAGCCGCGACGATCGCATTGCCGAGGCCTTCAGGTTGGGTGCCGGGGGATTTATAAAGAAGCCGTTTTTGCCTGACGAGATCAGGCGTAAGCTGTTTGAGGTCATAGGAGTAAGGGATGATGGAGAGTATGGCACAGATGAAGGAGATGATGACGAGTTCGATTTTTGAAGTCTTCGAAAAGATGTTTTTCATCTTCCTTGAGCCGTCACATGCAGACGCTAGTGAATACGAGTTGGAATCGTCAATTTGTTTCGGCGGTCTGAATAGAGGAGAGGTCAAGATCCTGTTTTCAATGCCGCTGTCGAAGAGAATGGTGCAGAACATGCTTGGAATGGATGAAGCCCGGATTACCGATCAGGATATTGAAGACTGTGCCAAAGAGGCGGTGAATATGATGTGTGGCAATTTCCTGTCCAAACTGGATGCGGGCGGAGAAATTTTTGATATGACTATACCGACATTCGGCAGGTTTCAGGATGTCAGAATGGACGAGAACACCCATGCATGCCGGCTCGATTTTGTTTCGGATGATGGTGGAGTCGGCGCATCATTGCAGTTATTCGTTAAGCAGCGTGCACTGGATCAATAAGGAGCAGACACTTGAAGAGGATACGAGTTGTCGTGGTCGA
>Ga0272442_10001850_pt1 | contig 31401 bp, 23 predicted proteins | sample SSMForm2O_FD_200262 | JGI IMG/M metagenome (GOLD analysis project Ga0272442, IMG submission 200262) | Marine sediment archaeal communities from Little Sippewissett salt marsh, Falmouth, MA, United States - SSM-Form-2O | ecosystem: Environmental > Aquatic > Marine > Wetlands > Sediment ... | reverse complement strand
ATACTGCCTTTGATGTCATAGACCGCTAATTTTTGATCAAATGAAATCGAAGAAGTAAATTCTTTCATTTCCTGATTAATCTCTTTCTTAAATCTTCCGCCCCACAAATTTTCCATCTCTACCTCCGAATACTTTTCATAAAAAGAACAATTACAGTAAGGTTATATAGTTTGCCAGAAAGCCATTTACGACACATTATAAACTACTAATTATTATATTACACTATACAATCAAAAAATAGTTTTTTACTTGTCCGGCTAATCAGATAATTGAAAGTATCACTATTACTGACTAACCGGAATGATGATATTTCTCACTTTACTTAGTTTTAAGTATTTCAAATCTATTATATCAAAGTCAAATTTATGCCTTTATATTTTTATTGATTGCTTTTCTTCCGATTTACCGATGAATATACTTTTGTCGGCAATCCCCAGAGTTCAATAAATCCCTTTGCAAAATCCTGGTTAAAAGTATCTCCCTGATCATAAGTAGCTAAATTAAAATCATAAAGGGAGTTAGAGGATTTTCTTCCGACAACAACACAGTTACCTTTATATAATTTTACTTTGACAGTACCACTCACTTTTTCTTTTGTAACACCCACGAAACCATCCAGGGCTTCTTTAAGTGCCGAGAACCATAAACCGTAATAAGCCAATTCGGAATACTTTTGAGAAATAATTTGTTTAAAATGAGCCAGTTCCCGGGGAAGCACCAAACTCTCAAGAGCTTGATATGACTGTAATAAAATAGTAGCTCCGGGGCATTCATAGGTCTCTCGTGATTTTATCCCAACAAGCCTGTTTTCAACCATATCTACTCGTCCTACACCGTTTTCACCACCAATTTTATTTAATTTCATTATGAGTTCTGACAAAGGTAATTTTTCTCCATCAACACCAATGGGCATACCTTTTTCAAAAGATATTTCCAGGTAAAGTGGTTCATCGGGAGCATCCTTTGGATTGACTGTCCATTCATAGGCTTCTTCGGGCGGTTCTACCCATGGATCTTCCAGAATTCCACATTCACAAGACCTGCCCCATAAATTCTGGTCTACACTATAAGGATTATCTACATCTACCGGAATAGGAATGCCATATTTTTTTGCATATTCAATTTCTTCCTCCCGGGTGAATCCCCATTCTCTTGCCGGTGCAATCACCTTTAAATCAGGATTCAATGCAGCGATTGATGCTTCAAATCGAACCTGGTCATTCCCTTTTCCGGTACATCCATGTACTATAGCTTCCGCACCTTCCTGCTCGGCAAAATCAACCATAATTTTCGAAATCAAAGGCCTGGAATAAGCTGTGGCAAGAGGGTAATTCGATTCATACACCGCACCAGCCTGTAAACCTTTTAAGGCATACTCATTGGCAAATTCCTCTTTTGCATTCACAACAAAAGATTTTACAGCCCCAACTTTTAAAGCTTTTGCTTTCACAAAATCCAAATCAATATTCTGTCCAACATCTACTGCCACCGTAATAACTTCATCGCAATAGTTTTTCTGTAACCATTTAATTGCAATCGAGGTATCCAATCCCCCGGAGTATGCCAATACTATTTTTTTCATTTTTTTCATTTTACTTTCACTCCTTTTACTCCTGATAAAACAGGATTTTTTTATGTTTTGATTTTATTTTTCTAACCCATACCAAAATAACGCTATTTAATCATCTAGGGAATATTTATTTATTTATTCCGTCAAATATTTTATCCAGAATATTGATTAAATAATCAATATCCTTTTCTTCAATAATTAACGGAGGCAAAAAACGTAACACATTTCCTGCAGTACAATTCATCAAGATTCCTTCCTCGAAGCATTTTTTAACGACTTTCGGTCCATCTTTTGCAACTTCTATACCGACCATCAACCCAATTATTCGTATTTCCTTGATATATTCAGGATATTTTGTCTTAAGTTCTTCAAATTTTCTTTGAAAATATTTTCCTCTTTCCAGGGATTTTACTAATAGATTTTCTTCTTCCAAAACTTCTAGATTTGCCAGAGCAGCTGCACATACAACAGGATTCCCTCCAAAAGTCGTTCCGTGATCTCCCGGCTTAAAGACTCCTGCTATTTTATCCTTTGCAATAAGGGCACCTATAGGCATGCCTCCGCCAAGAGATTTTGCAATCGTAATAATATCCGGTTCTACATTATAATTTTGATGCGCAAACATTTTTCCAGTTCTTCCCATACCGCACTGAACCTCATCAAATATTAATAATATATCTTTTTCATCGCAAAAATATCTCAAGCCTTCCAGGAATTCATGAGAAGCAATGTTAATTCCTCCTTCTCCCTGAACCGGTTCGACCAAAATCGCGGCTACTTTCTCGTCATAAGCTTTCTTCACAGAATTTAAATCATTAAAAGATGCCTGATTAAAATCAGGTAAAAGTTTTAAATAGTCTTTTTGGTACTTCTGTTTTCCTGTCGCCGCTAATGTAGCAATTGTTCTACCGTGAAATGAATCCTTCATATAGATAATTTTATACTTATCTTTATTCTGTGCTTTAAAATATTTCACTGCTAATTTTATAGCTCCCTCATTTGCTTCTGCTCCACTATTTGCAAAAAAAACTTTATCTCCACATGAATTTTCTACCAATTTTTTGGCTAATGTAATTTGTGGTGCATGAAAAAAAAGATTAGAGCAATGAATGAGTTTTTTCGCCTGATTTTGAATCGCTTTAACAATCTTGGGATAGCAATATCCTAGACCGTTTACTGCAATACCCCCAATGTAGTCATAGTATAAATTACCATCCAAATCCCATACTTTCATACCCTCGCCCCGATCCAACACCATTGGTGGTTGAGCATATGTTTGAAAAACATATTTTTTTTCGCTTTCTATCAATTCTTTTGTATTCATAATAATTAAACCTCCTTTTATAATTTCGATATTCATTTCAATATTGATTTACAATCAAGAAATGAACTCACTTCCTATCCCGCTATCAGTAAATAATTCCAATAGAATGGAATGTGCTTTTTTGCCATTGAGAAAATGAACTTTCTTTACACCGCCTCCAATCGCATTTACTGCAGATTCAACTTTAGGTATCATTCCTTTTTGCAATTGACCGGACTTTATTAATTTTCTTGCTTCTTTTATATATAAACTGCTGATCAGGGAAGTATCATCGGTAAAATCCCTGAATATACCATCTACATCGGTGAGAAATATCAACTTTTCAGCACCTAAAGTAATGGCTAATTGACCTGCAACCGTATCAGCATTGATGTTATACCTTGCTCCTTCTTTATCTACTCCGACGGTAGCAATGACCGGTATATAGTTTTTTTCTAATAGTAATAATATAATTTCGGGATTAATTGACTCAACTTCTCCCACATAACCCAAATCAGTAAATTGATGTGGTTTTACAGTCAATAGTTGTGCATCTTCTCCGCTTAGTCCAATTCCTTTTACCCCATTTCCAGGACCTTTAGAAATGCAAAGATTGATTTCAGCAACAATTCTAGTATTAACCTTACCGGTTAAAACCATTTCTGCAATTTCCATCGTTTCTTGATCCGTTACCCTTAATCCATTTATAAATTGTGGTATTTTATTCTGTTTCTTCATAACTGCAGAAATTTCCGGTCCCCCGCCATGAACAATAACCGGCTTCATGCCGATATATTTTAAAAGAATGATGTCCTTGATGATTTGTTTTTCTAAATCCTTGTCTTTCATAGCACTGCCGCCAAATTTTACGATAATAACCTTATTCCAGAATTTCTTGATATATGGTAATGCTTCTGTTAATATTTTCCCAACATTTTCCACTTTATTTTCCAAGTTAGCTTTCCTCCTTTCTTTTCGTTTCTTAAGAAAAAATGTGTAAAATTCTTTTATTTGAATCTTCCCGGAAAAAATTGAATGAATGACTGATTCAACTATACTTGGTATTGATTTTCACATAGTCGTAAGTGAGATCACATCCCCAGGCAGTTGCATCCTCTTTGCCCAGCTTTAAATTAATAACTATTTTTATTTCATCTGACTCTTCCAGGTATTTGTGCAATTCTAGTCTAGAGCATTTAAGAGGTTCTCCGTTTTCTACAATTTTCTCCTTTAGATATAAATCGATTTTTTCGGTATCTACTTCCGCTCCGGAATATCCTACTGCGGCTAAAATCCTTCCCCAATTGGGATCATTGCCAAATACGGCAGTTTTGACCAGGGGTGAAGTAACCACAGATTTTGCAATTTTCTTCGCATCATTTTTGGTCAAAGCATTTTGAACTTCTACTTCGATTAATTTTGTAGCTCCTTCTCCGTCTTTCGCCATACATTTCGCCAGATATTCGGCTGTGTAATACAATGCATCCAAAAAAATTTTATAATCGGCATTTTTTTCAGAAATGGTCTTATTTCCTGCCAATCCGTTCGCCATAAGTAAAACCATATCATTCGTACTGGTATCTCTATCGACACTAATCATATTAAAAGTATTTTCAATGACATTTTTTAATGCTTCCTGAAGCAGGTCCACTTTTATCGAAATATCGGAAGTAATAAATCCTAACATTGTTGCCATATTAGGATGTATCATCCCTGAACCTTTTGCCATTCCTCCGATTCTAACTTCATGCCCGTTTATTTTAAAATTTACTGCAACTTCCTTCTTTTTAGTATCGGTTGTTAATATAGCTTCTGCTGCCTCTGTTCCCCCTTTGATACTCAACTCTAAAATTGCTTTTTGGATCCCTGTTTTAATTTTTTGCATGGGAAGAAATTCACCGATTTTTCCAGTAGATGTCACTGCAACATACTCTTCTTTGACCTTTAATTGTTTAGCTACTTCTTTGACACTATCCCAGGCATCTATCAATCCTTTTTCTCCGGTACAAGCATTAGCAATGCCGCTATTGATGAGAACAGCCTGTAATTTGCCCTGAGATGCTGACAAATTTTGCCCGGTTACTTTTAACGGGGCTGCTTTAAATTTATTCTTGGTAAATACACCACATCCATCAGCGATTTTCTCGGAATAAATCATTGCTAAATCCTTTCGATTAAAACGGATACCACTCTTCACACCGGCAGCTTTTATTCCTATAGGATAAGTTATGCCGTCCTTAACTATTTTAAAATCTTTTTTATTTACACAATTACTCATAATAATCAACTCCTGTTATTTTTTTTAATATCATTTGGAATTTTTTTTATTTACTTTAATAACTTTTCCAAATCAAACCTTTTGTCTCTCCAAATCCAAACATGATATTCATGTTTTGAATTGCCTGTCCAGCTGCTCCTTTAGTTAGGTTATCAATTACTGAAACCACTTTAATCTTTCCGGTTCTTCGATCAACCGCAATACCGATATCACAATAGTTTGTTCCGGTAACATATCTGGTCTCAGGTAGATTTGGCGGATTATAAATTCTCACAAAAGGTGCTTCCCGGTAAAACTCTTGATAGACATTTAAGATATCCATCTCATTTTTAATTTGTTTCAGATTTAAATAACAAGTAGAAAGAATGCCCCGGTTAAGCGGTAACAAATGAGGTGTAAAAGTCACAGTAATTTTATTAGATTCGCCTACATTTTTTTCTTGAAAATAAAGAGATGATAATTCCTGTTCAATTTCAGGAATATGATTATGCTTAAGAATTTTATATGCTTTAAAACTCTCATTGCATTCTGCAAAATGAAGTCCTAGAGAAAGTTTTCTCCCTGCACCGCTAACTCCTGATTTTGAATCAATAATAATATTTTCAGATTCAACAAGGTGATGATGTAAAAGGGGTGCAATTCCTAAAATTACGCTGGTTGGATAGCAGCCTGGATTAGCGACCAATGAAGTATTTTGTATTTCTTGATGATAGATTTCCGGTAAACCATAAACTGATTGCTCAATCATCTTTTTACTTATTTCATTATGTTCCTTATTATACCATTCCTTATAAATAACTGCATCGTTTAGGCGGTAATCGGCACTCAAGTCAATGACTTTTAAACCTTCCTTTTCTAATAATCCGGACACTACCTCCATTGAAACCGTATGCGGTAATGCAGTGAAGACTAAATCTGAATCGTTTGCTAATAATGTAATATCGAGTTTAATTAATTCTTTATCCAAAATTTTATAAAATTCAGGAAATACTTCTGAAAAAGCTTTTCCGACATAGCTGGAAGATACAAGATGCTTTAATTCCACATCAGGATGCTCAGATAATAATTTTGTTAATTCTTTTCCCGCATAACCAGTAGCGCCAATAACACTTACTTTTATTTTATTCATTCATCCTAACCTCATTTATTCAATAAATAAAAAAATCTCGTCCCTCAGGATAATTTTTTAATATCCAAAGGGACGAGATGTCATCTCGCGGTACCACCCACCTTGGGCAAATAACTATCCATTCCAAAAAAACAAAAATCCCGTCCCCTGATAATCTTCATTACCGATAAGGACGAGATGTCATCTCGCGGTACCACCTGGAATTGGATAAATAATTTACCCCGCTCATTAAAAGTTTTTAAAGGTAACCAGCCTTTCTTACTATGAGGTTCTCTTTTTGGCCATCCCTTTTAAGATACTTTCACCGGTTGTATCTCTCTCTTTCTAAGGAAGAATGACCTACTTCCCTCTGATTAATCATTAATTTGTAATTTATTGAAACATACAATACACTAATTATTTCAAGTTGTCAAATTTTTTTAATATTTTTTAATATTTATCCCATTCTTTTATTTTTAGTTTTTCAATTTGTACAGCATTAATAGCTTCAACAAAACGTTTTGCAAATTTTATATTTGTAATCAAGGGAATATTGAAATCAATGGCTTTTCTTCGAATAATATAATCGTTATCAAGTTCCTCGATTTGTGCATTTTTGGGAATATTTATAATTAAATCAATTTTTTTACCAGTTATGTAATTTAACACGTTTGGTTTTTTATTATCCAGAGGCCAATAGAGGGCTTTCACACTGATACCATGTGCTCTCATAAATGCTGCAGTACCGCCGGTAGCGTAAAACTGAAAACCCAACTTATCTAAAATTCGGGTACTTTCCAAAAACTCCACTTTGCTTTCTAAAGGACCTGTTGATAAGAGAATTGTTTTTTCTGGAATTGCATACCCAACCGAAATAAGACTTTTCAAAAAAGCTTCGTTAAAATCATCGCCAATACATGCAACTTCTCCGGTAGAGACCATATCAACCCCTAATACCGGATCTGAACCTTTTAAACGAGAAAATGAAAATTGGGGAGCCTTAACTCCGACATAATCCAAATCAAAAGAAGATAAATTGATTTTAGAAATTTGTTTTTCCATAATTATTTTTGTTGCTAAATCTATAAAATTAAGTTTTAATACTTTTGAAACAAATGGAAAACTCCTGGAAGATCTTAGATTACACTCAATTACTTTTACCTTATTATCCTTAGCAATAAACTGCATATTAAAAGGACCACTAATTTTTAAAGATTGTGCAATTTTTTTTGCGATAATTTTTACTTTACGCATCGTTTCCAAATAAGTCCTTTGAGGAGGCAAAACAATGGTGGCATCCCCGGAATGAACACCGGCATTTTCAATATGTTCTGAAATTGCAAAACAGCACATTTCACCTTTATTTGCAACTGCATCAATTTCAATTTCCTTTGCATTAACAATAAATTTGCTTACAACTACCGGATTTTCCTGACTAATATCTGAAGCTTTCTTTAAAAATTTCTTTAATTCTCTTTTATTCAATGCGATGCTCATTGCTGCCCCGCTTAGAATATAACTTGACCTAATCATCACCGGATATCCAACCCGATTGGCAAATTTTTCGGCCTCTTCCAGGCTGGTTAATTCTTCCCAAATCGGCTGATCAATATTCAGCTTATCCAATAATTGTGAAAACTTATGCCTGTCCTCGGCTTTATCAATATCAACAGGATGAGTTCCAAGTATCTTTACCCCTTCATGATAAAATTTTAAGGCAAGATTATTAGGTATCTGCCCTCCCATGGAAATGATAATTCCCAAGGGATTTTCTTTTTCGTAAATATCCCATACCTTTTCAAAAGTCAATTCGTCAAAATATAATTTGTCACATATATCATAATCAGTGCTGACCGTTTCGGGATTATAATTAATCATAATAGTATTATAGTCAAGCTCTTTTAAGGTTTTTACGGCATTAACACAACACCAGTCAAATTCAACTGAAGAACCTACCCGATATGCACCTCCGCCTAATACAACAACCTGATTTTTATCTCCAAAGGTTAAATCATTTTCCTCCCCATGATAAGTCAAGTATAGATAATTCGTTTTAGCAGGATACTCTGCAGCTAATGTATCAATCTGTTTTACTTTGGGAATAATACCGAAATATTTTCTTTTCTTTCTAACAGTCAACTCATCTGATTGCGTTAATAGAGCTATTTGATAGTCTGAAAATCCATTTTGTTTTGCTTCTTTTAATATATCAGAGGGCAATTCATTGATATTAAACCTTTTAATTTTTCTTTTTATATCAACAATATTTTTCATTTTATATAAAAACCAAGTACTTATTCTCGATAGATGGTGAATTTCTTCAATTGAATATCCTTCTTCTATGGCTTTTACAATAGCAAAAATTCTTTTATCAGTTGGTATTTTTATTTCTTTTTTCAAATTTTCAAAAGTCAAAACATTACCAACAAGACCATGCATTCCGGTATCCAACATACGAATTGCTTTTTGCAAGACTTCTTCATAGCTTCTTCCAATTGCCATGACTTCACCAACAGATTTCATTTCAGAATTTATATGCCGGCTCACTTTTTTGAATTTTTCTAAATCCCACCGGGGATACTTCAGTACAATATAATCCAACGCGGGTTCAAAACATGCTGAAGTTTCTTTTGTAATAATATTTTTAAGCTCAGTCAAACTGTACCCTAAGGATAATTTTGCCGCAATAAACGCAAGAGGATAGCCTGTTGCCTTGGAAGCCAGTGCTGAACTTCGGCTTAATCTGGCATTTACTTCAATAATCCTGTAATCCTCAGAATGTGGATCAAGGGCAAATTGCACATTACATTCTCCAACAATTCCTAAATGTCTTGTAAGTTTTATGGAAATTGCCCGTAATTTATAATTCTCAGAAGCACTAAGTGTTTGTACAGGTGCAACCACTATACTCTCTCCGGTATGTATTCCCATCGGATCGACATTTTCCATTGAGCAGACGGTTATGCAATTATTATATATATCTCTTACTACTTCATACTCTATCTCTTTCCAACCATAAAGACATTCTTCAATGAGAATCTGATTGGTGTAAGAAAAGGCTTTTTCCGCAATTTTTTCAAGCTCTTTTCTATTCTTTGCAACCCCAGAACCCAGTCCGCCCAGAGCATATGCTATCCGACACATAACCGGAAAGCCTAATTGATCGGCAGCATTGAATGCCTGTTCTATATTCTTTACAGCTTGGCTCTCAGGAGTTTTAAGATTTGACTCTTCTAATTTTATTCTAAATCTTTCTCTATCTTCTGAATTGCAAATCGCCTCTATCGGAGTTCCCAAAACATCCACATCATATTTCGCAAATATGCCACTTGTAAATAATTCTACTCCCACGTTTAAGGCGGTTTGTCCTCCGAAACCAAGTAATACTCCTTCAGGTTTTTCTTTTTTTATAATTTTTTCCACAAAATACGAGTTAACCGGAAGAAAATATATTTTATCTGCTAGATAATCCGAAGTCTGAACCGTTGCAATGTTGGGATTAACCAATACAGTTTTAATCCCTTCTTCCTTTAATGCTTTGATGGCCTGGCTACCGCAATAATCAAATTCACCCGCTTCTCCAATTTTTATTGCCCCGGAACCTAAAATTAGTACTTTTGTTATTATTCTTTTATTTATCATCATTTCATCGCCCTCAAAAACATATCAAAGATAAATTCTGTATCATCAGGTCCCGGAGAAGCTTCCGGATGAAACTGAGCACCAAAGAAGGGTTTTGAAATATGGAGCATGCCTTCATTTGTGTTATCATTATTATTGGTAAACCACTCCCTCCAGTCCTGCGGTAAGGTATCTGCATCAATGGCGTATCCATGATTTTGCGAAGTGATATAACATCGTTTGGTTCCAATTTCTATACATGGCTGATTCTGACTTCTATGTCCGTATTTCAATTTATAGGTATCCGCCCCGACTGCTAATCCTAATATTTGAGAGCCCAGGCATATGCCCAAAACTGGAATATTCTTTGAAAGAGATTCTTTGACAAAATGAATGGTAGCTTTACATTTTTTTGGATCACCCGGCCCATTTGAAATTAAGATTCCGTCCGCTTTCTCATTGAGAAAATTATAATTCCAGGGAACTCTTTGAACCGTTATGTTCCTTTTTAAAAACGACGTTATAATGCTATTTTTCACACCACAATCAATGATAATAATTTTTCTTTTACCCTTTTTATACATTACCGGTTTATTTATACTAGCTTCTTTTGCTAAATGATTTTGATTGGGGTTTTCCAAATCTATTTGCTTTGAGTGATAAATAATTTTTCCCAACATACTTCCTTTTTCCCTTAGCTTTTTTGTCAATTTTCGAGTATCCACACCAAATATTCCCGGTATATGCTCTTCTTTCAGCCATGCATCTAAAGATTTTTTTGCATTCCAATGTGAATATTCTTTTGAATAATCTGCAACAACTATACCTCTTACCTGTATTTTTTCCGATTCAAAATATTTCAATAAATTATCTTTTCTCAAATTACCAGGTACTCCGTAATTACCGATTAAAGGATAGGTAAATACAAGTATCTGCCCGTAATATGACGGATCAGTTAAACTTTCCGGGTATCCAATCATCCCGGTATTAAAAACAACTTCGCCCGACACTGGTCTCATATCTCCAAAAGCATTTCCTTTAAAAACCGAACCATCGTCCAATACTAACTTCACGTCCTCTTTAAGCTGCTCCACATAACTGCTCCTTTTTCTCAAAATAAAAAAATCTCGTCCCCTGATAATCTTCATTACCGATAAGGACGAGATGTCATCTCGCGGTACCACCTGGAATTGGATAAATAATTTACCCCGCTCATTAAAAGTTTTTAAAGGTAACCAGCCTTTCTTACTATGAGGTTCTCTTTTTGGCCATCCCTTTTAAGATACTTTCACCGGTTGTATCTCTCTCTTTCTAAGGAAGAATGACCTACTTCCCTCTGATACTAATTTTTAATTATTGAGGATTATAATACGTGAATTTAATTGTTCTGTCAAATATTTTTTATAGATTTTTTTATAAAATGTTGCTTTTATTTAAAATATAAAATTGAGGAATGGCCAATAGCACTATGAAATCATCCTCATAAAAATTTATATTTAATGGGCATAAAGCACGTTTTTTGATTTATGCTGATATTACATAATCAAAGAAATCATCATAGAATAAAAATTCTAGATTATTCTCCGAATCAATCCTAAAAAAAGAATTTAAATAAAAATCAGGTCAATAAACAACCCACCCGCTAAGTAGGTGGCTTTAAGAGCCTCTAAAAGAGGCTGAATTCCTCTTATTCGCTCAGTTCTTTTTTTATTCTTTCTTTTTAATATTTCACATATTTTCATATTTCAGTATCGTCCAAATCTTATGAGGTAAATTCTTTAAAGGTGAAACCATTTAACCATTATCACCTTCTAAGAAGGTGGTTTTTTAAGTTAAAAAATTGATCTGATTTTTTAAACTTGATTTAATATTCACTTTGCTCGTGCCCGGAACAACCTTTATGTTGCATTCAGATGAATTAAAAATAAAACCATTACTTTACTTTTACTTTACTTTCGATTCAATGATCTACATAAGAATCCAAAACGAGTATATGCATTAATACAAGGCAGATAACATATATTGCATATAAGCGAAAAAGTTCTACATATATTATTTTATTTTCTTTGAGTTCCAATTTTTAAGTAATTTGCAATATTTGCATTTTTATCCAAATGAAATTTTATCTTACCATTTACTGAAGTTAGAAGAGTGGTTACCCCCGGTCCATGTCCGGCAAGAACACAGTCACTATGTATTACAATCCCGATTGTCACAGCCCCTTCCTTGTAACTCCTTCCATAGCAGTTATCAGCATCACTTATAACTACAATGTCTCCAAACTTTATTTTATCCAGCTTATATTTTTCCACCATTGATTTATCAGCAGTAGTAATGTCATAATCGCCACTGGCAACACTGGCAGAACCTATTCCAGAACCCATGAGTTTTGCCGGAATTTCACAGGTTACAGGAATTTCGATTGATCCTTCACTTAATTCCTTAATTTGCAATTTTTCTAAAAATGAAGGATCCAGATTAAATATTTTAATGTCTGAATAATCAATTAATTTTAATCCCTGACCAAAAGATTTGATTAAAATCTTATCTCCGATACAAAGTTTTTCTAAAGTATTCTGATCAAAATCAATAAGTACATGTTCGATTCCTCCATGATGTCCGGTAACGGTTCCCAATCCTCCTCTGGCTTCTCCACTGACTACACGAGCCTGGTTTCCAATACATGCTAATATATTATAGGCAATATTCGGTCCTTCGTATCGCTTTTCTTCATCTACGACTGTTGATACTCCGGGTTCAACATGGTCTGCTTCCCAACCAAAGGCACAATCTCCCACTTTTACATTATAACTGATTCCCCCAACTCCCGGGATAATGACAGGTTTCCCATCATATGTTACCCTGTATGGACCCTTTTTTACAGGATAGCTGACTCTTCCTTGAATAGACATCATGACCAATTTATCTTTATTGGTTTTTAGCATGATAATTCTCCTTTTTGCTAATTGAATATTAGGAATTAATTATAAAGTATTAACGATTCAACATTCGTTGAAAATATTTTTTTAACCTTTCTCTATTCACTTTTCAAAAACGATAAACCGAATACACCCATGATAATGATAAAGAATCTACCAATTTGTTGAATGGTAGGAATTTCTTTTAATAACATCATTGCAAATAAAATCGTAAAGGCAGGACAAATTGAAACAAGCATACCAGCTTTTGATAGCTTTATTCTCTTGATGGCTTCACACCAGGAGAAATAATACAATGTAAAACCTATTATTCCCTGAAATAATAATATCATAAAAATTGATATATTGTTAATTAAAGAAATTTGATTAACTCCCAATATCATCACCAGAATAAACAAAAATATTCCCCCAAATAGTATTCTATCCGCTGTAATGAGTGGAGCAGTTTTTTTATGACATTTCATCATTCTCTAGCGAAAATTATTTGCTATTTGCGAACTCAAGGATGTAAATAAAATCATTTTGTCTCCCCAATTAAAAGAAAATCTTTCCCGATACAAAACAATTAGTATACCAACCATGATGATCGTGGTAAAAGTAATCTGTTTTATGTTGATTTTTTCATTTAAAAAAAGATATCCGAGTATAATTAAATATAAGGACGCTATCATCAGTAAAATTGATTAACTAATTGCACTTGTTAAAAAAATTCCGAAAAAACAATAAATTAGAAAGGGTGGTCCCAAAAAATGCAATCAGTAAAATTGTAAGGTGGTGTTTTTTTAAAATAACACCTTCCAGTTACCCATAAAGAAAAAAGAGTAATATCGGCAATTAAACTACTAACTGCTGCGAAAAATAGAGGATTCAAAAATCCTAATCCGTATTTAATCAATATTGGAGTTATTCCCGCAATAAAAATTATAAAAATATAAAAATTATCCCCTCTCTTTCTTTATCTTCCATGCTGTTTAACCTTATAAAATTTAACTGCATAAATATACTTATACTTCATCGTTATTTATTAATTCAGCTTTTTCGGTAAATTAAATACAACCATTCTTTCTTCTATCAAAATGAACATTTCATAGCCCACTCGGAAGTAAGTATTTCTCGCTTGTTGAATTAAAAAACTAGATACGATTACTGTGATTCATAGATTTTTGACCAAATATTGCTTTGGGATATTTTCTTTTTAAAAAGAATTTGAATTGAAGCCAATTTGCAACTTATCACAAATAAAATCAATTTTTCAAATAGAAATTCATTCAAAATATTAATTGATTTTATTTTATCAAACATTATTATCCACAATGATAACATCTTTAAATAAAATGTACTAAAATATGCTCTACTCCTAAACTTTATAATTTATATTTTGATTGTTCAGATATGGATAATTTTCAATCTTAACTATGTCAATATATTTTATATACAAACCCTTTATCTATACATTTATGAAAGTTGAACTATAATATGGTATAATAAATAAACAAATGGGTCTTTCTTGTTTTAACCTTCTCTAAATCAGAAGGAATAATTCATATGAAAAACAAGAAACTTATAATCTATCTGATATTTTTGATAATTTTAACAACAATTAATGGAAATAATTTTGCTAATTCCCCACCCCTCATTTATTATCTTCAACTGAATGGAATCATTAATCCGATTACTTCACAATATGTTGTAAACGGTATCGAAGAAGCGGAATTGGATGGTGTTGAATGCCTGATTTTACAGATTGATACACCCGGTGGGCTTGATACATCTATGAGGGATATTATAAAAAAAATATTAAACACCCCTATTCCAGTTATAGTCTATGTTTCCCCTTCCGGTAGTAGAGCAGCTTCAGCGGGGGTGTTTATCACATTAGCAAGTCATATTGCTGTTATGGCTCCCGGAACGAATATCGGTGCAGCTACCCCGGTAACCATGGGCGAAGGAGAAATTGACGAAGCCATGAAGGCAAAAATGGTGAATGATGCAGCTGCTTATATTAAGAGTATAGCCAACAGCCGGGGGAGAAATGCGGAATGGGCAGAGAAGGCAGTAAGAGAAGGTGCTTCCATCACCGAACAGGAAGCTATTGAAAACGGTACAATAGAATTTATTGCCCAGGATATCGATGAGTTAATACAGATTGTCAATGGGGTAAAAGTTAACCTTCCCGACGGGAAAAGAACGCTAAACACAAAAAATGCAACCATACAATCATTAAAAATGAATTTTAAAGATCTATTTCTCCATTCATTAAGCAACCCGAATATTGCATATGTCTTATTATTTATTGGTATTTATGGTATTTTAGGAGAATTCAGTAATCCGGGTACATTTTTTCCGGCAATTGTAGGGGGGATTTGCCTGATTCTTGCCTTTATTTCTTTCCAAAGCATACCTATTAATATCGGGGGTTTATTGCTGATTATCTTTGGTATCCTCCTTTTTATCATAGAGATATACACGCCTACATTTGGAATACTCTCAGCCGGAGGGATCACCGCACTCATCCTGGGTTCTTTTATGTTGCCTCAATCCACTGCTCCTTTTCTCAGAATTTCTATAGGACTGATCATCTCCATGTCTTTAACAACCGCAGGTTTCTTTATATTTGCCTTAAGCAAAGGTCTTAGGATTCAATGGAAAAAACCGGTTACAGGGAAAGAAACGATAATCGGAAAAATTGGGATTGTCAAGACTGCATTAAATCCTTCTGGTTCAATTTTCATTCAAGGTGAAAGATGGCAGGCACAAAGTCGAGAAGAATTCATTCAAGCAGGTGAAGAGGTTGAAGTTATTGAAACTAAAGGATTAAACCTTGTCGTTAAAAAAGTTAATCGAAAGGAGTAAGAAGATGTATCAATTATATGACCTGTCAATATATATAGGAATACTGGTCATTATCCTGGTTATTTTGTCTCAGGCAATAAAAATATTAAGGGAATATGAACGTGGGGTAATATTCCGCTTAGGACGTTTAGTCGGTGCAAAAGGTCCGGGATTAATCATATTGATTCCTATTGTAGACAGAATGGTAAAAATTAGTCTAAGAATTATCACTATGGATGTTCCGGCACAGGAAGTCATCACCAAAGACACTGTTCCGGTAAAAGTCAATGCTGTTATCTATTTTAGGGTAGTTGATCCCGAAAAATCGGTTGTTGTGGTGCAAAACTTCGTCAATGCTACTTCACAGATTGCCCAAACTACTTTGCGAAGTGTCCTTGGCCAAATGGAACTTGATGAATTATTGTCACAAAGAGAGAAAATCAATCAAACGCTTCAAAAAATCGTTGACGAACATACCGATCCCTGGGGGATAAAAGTAACAGCTGTAGAAACTAAAGATGTTGAACTACCGGAAGGAATGAAAAGAGCAATGGCCAAACAGGCAGAAGCAGAAAGAGAAAGAAGAGCAAAGGTCATCCATGCAGAGGGAGAATTCCAGGCATCTGAAAAATTAGTCGAGGCTGCAGATAAAATGGCAAAACAGCCGGCTTCAATTCAACTCAGATATTTACAGACATTAACCGAGGTAGCAGTTGAAAAAAATTCTACTATACTTTTCCCGCTTCCTTTAGATTTGGTAAAACCTTTTTTAGAAAATTATATAAATAAGGGATCAAAGATAAAATAAATCAAGGCCATTCTTCTATTTGAAGAATGGCCTTTTAGTGATGCCAATTCAGTTAATCAATTTATACACTTTGTCGCCCTCACGGACGCGTTCGTTCACTTTAATACCTACACCAATGCCAACTTTGGCAACTTCAATGGTTTCATGCTCTGACTGCATTGATGTTAATTTTTGTGAAAAATCGGTGGTGTGTCCCACAAAATGTATGGTATCTCCGATATGGAGCTCATCATCAATGACCGTAAATGCAGCAACGTTTATCTTGGTAAAATAATCGCTGATTTTACCAATCAGTACTTCTGACATTTCTTTCTCCCCCAATCTTACTATATTTAATAAGCGCGGGCAAAATATACCTTTGTAGAAGTTTCTTTACCGCAATAAATACATTTGCCCAAGGCATTTTCTTCCTCGAAAGGAATACATCGAATAGTTGCTTTCGTTTCTTCTTTCACTTTATCTTCACATGCTCTATTTCCACACCAAAAAGCCTTTATCATTCCTTTTTTTTCTTCTATAACCTCTTGAAATTCTTCATAATCAGCAATTTCCCTGATATTTGTATCTAGAAATTTTTTCGCCAGGTTATACAGGTTCTCCTGAATCTCGGTTAAAAGAACTTGTACTTTATTTTTTAAATCTTCCTCTTTTACGATAACTTTTTCTCCGGTATCTCTTCGAACTAAAACAACTTGGCCTTTCTTCATATCACGGGGTCCAATTTCCAGTCGTAAGGGTACTCCCCGCATCTCCCATTCATTGAATTTCCAACCGGGTTTGTATTCGTCCCTTGCATCAATCTCAACTCTAACATCTTTTCCAAGTATTTTAATTAATTGTTCTGCCTTATTTAATACTTCATCTTTTGTTTTATCAAACATAATCGGTACAATAATCAATTGTACGGGAGCAACTTTCGGAGGCAATCTCAATCCCCGGTCATCTCCATGCACCATCACTATAGCACCGATTAAACGGGTAGTTGTTCCCCATGACGTCTGCCAGGCATATTTTTCTGTCTGATCTTCATCCAGATATTTTATGTTAAAAGCTTTCGCAAAATTCTGACCCAAATTGTGAGAAGTACCTGCCTGTAAAACTTTTCCATCAGTCATCAAAGCTTCAAGGGTATAGGTATTCAAAGCCCCAGCAAATCTTTCTTTTGAAGTTTTCTTTCCAACAACCACCGGAATCGCTAAATCATTTTCTATATAATCCCGATAGACTTCAAATAATATCTTTAAGGTTTCTTCCTGTGCATCTTCTTCTGTCTTATGAACAGTATGACCTTCCTGCCAGAGAAATTCGGTTGTTCTTAAAAACAAGCGGGTAGTTTTTTCCCATCGTACAATATTTGCCCATTGATTAATAAGAAGGGGCAAATCCCTATAAGATCTTATCCATTTTGAATATAAACTACAGATAATTGCTTCAGAAGTAGGTCGGACTGCCATTTTTTCTTCCAATTGTTGGCTACCACCTTGTGTTACCCAGGCAACTTCTGGAGCAAATCCCTCTACATGTTCTGCTTCCTTTTTTAGCAGGTGTTCAGGAATGAATAAAGGAAAATAAGCATTTTTGTGCCCTGTTTTTTTAATCCTTTCATCTAAACCTTTTTGCATGTTTTCCCACAATCCATAGCCATAAGGTCTTATGACCATACAACCTTTTATGGTCGTATAATCCGCAAGTTCTGCTTTTCTCACCACATCAATATACCATTGAGCAAAATTCTGTTCCTTAGAGGTAATTTCCTTTACAAAATCCATATCTTTTTCCACTTTTGTTTCTCCTATTTGCAACAATTTTTCAAAATAATCATTATTATTAATTAATTATTTTACCATATTTATAATGGATTGTCTAAAATAACGCCCCATTATCAACATCGTTTTCTATTGTTCCATTTAAATATTTCTAAAAGAAATCTCCATTGTAAAAAGTAAAATGTTGTTTTCATTCTTTGCCAATGGTCAAACTTATTTTTTTTATTTGTTCTTTTTGGCTTTCAGATTAATCATACTTATTATTTTTCAATTAAGGTATAATTACATAGTGTACTTAATAATAATTATTTTCTTTTATTATATTATACAAAAATAAAAACTTTTATAAATGCAATAAAAACCAACATTTTTTACAATACCCGGTTTATCATGACTTAGAGAGATGTTTTTTTCATTTTATCAAGTTTTGAGAAAAAATATTATTTGACAATTTATTAAGTATACTATATATTAATGGTGTAATTACAAAGAGGAAAAAAATGGAAATCAGACATAAAGATTTGAGCGAAGAATTATTAGCCACTTTGAGACAAATTAGTAGGGCAATGTCAATTTACTCAAAATCTTTGGATAAGCATTATGGTTTAACTTCCCCCCAATTGATTATATTACAGGAATTATCGCAGAATGATTATCTCGCTATTGGGGAAATCGCCAGAAACATTAGTTTAAGTCAAGCTACTGTGACAGATATTATTGACCGTCTTTCCATTAAAGGCTTGGTAATCAGAACAAAAAACAACCTGGACCGAAGACAGGTACTTATTAAAATAACTCCTGATGGAAAAAACATTATTAGCAAAAAACCATCCTTACTGCAAAAGGAATTTTTGGCAAAATTCAGTCAACTACAAAAATGGGAGCAACACCTACTTTTTTCTTCGGTTGAAAAAATTTCATCCATGATGATGACAAATGATGTTGTTAAAGAATCTTTAAAATCATCTTCGGGAAAAAACATCTCGAAAAAAGCTAAGATTAACCTCTGAAATCTTAAGTTGCAACCTTATCCAATAATTCAGAAACTACGTTAAGGAGGCCTATTATTCCTTTATCACTTTTTTTAGAATATTACCATGATAAAATTATCCTTGAACTTTTAACTCACATTAAAATTGTTGCCTTGAGCGTTCCCGTTTCAATATTGGTAAGTGTTTCCTTGGGATTTTATATTTCCTCCCGGCCTAATATTGCCAAATATGTCATTAACCTAGCCAGTATTCTGATGACTGTTCCCAGCTTGGCACTTTATGGAGTTATGGTTGTTATACTTGCTCCATTTAAATTAGGGTTGGGAATTGTGCCGACTATTTCGGCAATTACGATTTATTCTTTACTACCAATAACCCGAAATACTTATCTTGCTTTGAATCAAGTCAAACCAGAAACGATTGATGCTGCTAGGGGAATCGGTATGTCTAAAAATCAGATTCTCTGGAAAATAAAAATCCCTCTTTCTATTCCGGTCATTATGTCCGGTTTAAGAATTGCTATTGTGATGGGGGTCAGTGTGACGACTTATGCCTCTCTCATTGCGGCAGGTGGATTAGGATATTTTATTTTTGCCGGCATAGGACGAGCAAATCTAACGATGGTATTAGTAGGTGCCATCCTCATTTCTGTATTGGGGATAAGCATCAATTTCTTTTTATTAAAAATAGAAGACTGGATAACTCCCAAAGGATTAAAAGCAAAAAGATAAACAGGAGAATAAATTAATGATAGAACTAACTAATGTAACAAAATATTTTGGAAATAAAACTGCGGTAAATGATTTTAGTCTTCATATAGAAAAAGGTTCCCTTACCATATTTATCGGCCCTTCCGGCTGCGGAAAAACGACCACCTTAAGAATGATTAACAGGCTCACTACATTTGATAAAGGAAATATTGTCATCAACGGTACTTCAGTCAATGATATTGACCCGGTTGAGCTGAGAAGAAATATCGGGTATGTTATTCAAGAAATAGGCCTTTTTCCCCATTTTACTGTTTTTGAAAATATCGCCATAGTTCCCCGTTTGTTAAAGTGGGAACAACAAAGAATTAAAAAAAGAGTGGAAGAACTTCTTGAGCTGGTCACTTTAGACCAAAGCTTTGCTCAAAAATATCCCCTCCAACTTTCCGGGGGCGAACGACAAAGAGTCGGATTAGCCAGAGCACTTGCCGCTGAACCGGAAATATTACTTATGGATGAACCCTTTGGAGCTATTGACCCTATAAACCGGCTTAAACTTCAAGATTCTTTTTTGGAAATACAGGAAGAAATAAAAAAGACCATCGTTTTTGTGACCCATGATATCAACGAAGCCATTAAATTAGGTGATAAAATTGCCATTATCGATAAAGGCAACTTGATTCAATATGATGATGTCTCTCAAATACTTAGCAATCCGGCAAATGAATTTGTAGAAAATCTTTTGGGTCAGGATAGAAATATTAAAGCCCTTTCTCTTGAAAAAGCAAAGGATTATGTGATAAAAGATGGATTTGTTATTGCTTTAGAATCAGAACCTCCTGAAAATATTAAGAAAAAATTAGAAGATAATAATGTTAAAATCGCCTACATCTTAGGGAAAAATAACCATCTACAAGGTCGTTTTGTGTTAGAAAAAGAAACCGAGACAAAAAAACAAAAATTTATCCATGACACGGAGCCATGGATTATTGAAAGACAGAACAATATCAAGGAAGCACTTTCCAAAATGCTGGAAATAGGTGAAAAACAACTTCCGGTAGTAAATCGAAAAAAAGAATTTGTGGGAATTATAAGATTAAATAATATTTTTGAAGAAGTTAACAAAAAGACAAATATTTCCTAAGGAAAAAAATTATATGAATATAATATCTTATTACATAAACAATTTTGATAGAATCATCTCTGCCCTTCAGGTACACATTTTAATCTTTTGCATATCATTGACCTTTTCTGTAATTATCGGAATGACTGTAAGCATTTTTGTCACCCAGGAAGGTAGACAAAAAATCGGGAGGATCATCCTCTCGATTATGGGAGCTGCCCAATCAGTCCCTTCTCTGGTTATAATTGCATTGATATTTATTTTTGTAGGCATCGGGATAAAACCTGCAATTATTGCTTTGGTTATTTACGGCCTGGTTCCCATTATTTTTAATACAACTTCCGGCATCCTCAGTGTCCGCCAAAATATTATTGAAGCAGGCAGAGGAATGGGTTTAACACAAAATCAATTACTCTGGAAAGTAAAAATACCCATTGCCCTTCCGGTTATTTTAGGAGGAATAAGAAGTTCTGCTACGATTATCATCGGTTCTGCTACGGTTGCCGCTGTTATTGGAGGTGGAGGTCTGGGAGATTTTATCTTTATTGGACTCAGAATGCAAAAACCGGAAATGCTCATATCGGGCGCTATTACTGTATCTCTCTTGGCTATAATTGTAGATTATATCATTGCCAAGATTGAAAAAAAAGTAGTCTCCAAAGGACTACAAATTAAAAAAACCTAAGGAGGTAAGTATTTTGAAAAATCGTATATTTATTAGTACTATTTTACTGTTAGTTTTTTGCATAACTTTAGGCGGCTTATCTGCAAGCGGAGCAGAAACTAAAAAAATTGTTGTGGGATCAAAAGATTTTACCGAACAATATGTCCTGGGAAATTTAATTACTTTATTATTGGAGGAACATGGTTTTAAGGTAGAACAAAAATTTGGAATGGCTTCTGCCATAGCCAGAGTCGGTCATCTGAGTGGTCAAATTGATATTTTACCCGACTACACTGGCACTGCAGGTGGCACTTACTTTAAATACCCTGAAAAAATTAATGACCCGGAAAAACTCTATGAAATGGTAAAAAAGGACGATTTAGAACAAAACGATATGGTCTGGATGGGGAGAACCAGTTTTAACAATACTTACGCATTAGCCATTAAAAAAGATATGGTGGATGCCATGGGAACAACTTTTTCCAGTTTAGCCGAATATATCAATAGAAATCCCGAAGAAGTTCTGATTGCTGTCAACCCTACTTTTTATGAACGGGAAACGGACGGTGTTTTTGCAATGGCAGAATTTTATGGTATGAATCTTTTAAGAAAAAATGTCAAACCCATGGATACCGGATTAACCTACGATGCACTTAATAGAGATCAGGTAAATTTAGCAATGGTTTTTGCAACTGATGGAAAACTTAGAAAATTTGATTTAGCAATTTTGGAAGATGATAAATATTTCTTCCCTATCTACAATATTTCAGTGGTTGTAAGGAAAGAAATTCTTGACAAATATCCTGAAATAGAAGAAATCCTTCTTCCTATAACGCAATTAATTGACACAGAAACCATGATTGAATTGAACTATGAAGTTGACGGAGTAGGCAAACCTGCAAACATGGTTGCTAAAGAATTTCTGAAAGAAAAAGGATTGATAAAATAATAAAAACCATTTTTATAAAAGATTTGAAATATGAAATTAAATGAAACATCTAAAGGACGGCTATGCCCGTCCTTTTTTTTACATATTTATGATATAATTATAAAAGATTTGTATTTTATCTTTTAAAAAAATGTCGGGATGAAATAAAATGAAAATTGGTGTTCTTTCAGACACTCATGACAATTTAGTGTACATAAAAAAAGCAGTTAATCTATTTAACCGGGAAAAAACTGATTTAGTACTTCATGCCGGGGATTTTGTTTCACCCTTCACTGCACTAGAATTTTTAAATTTGAACTGTACTTTTGCTGGAGTATTTGGTAATAATGATGGTGACAAACTATACCTTCGCGAAAGATTTGAAAACATCGGCCAATTATACCCTGCTCCTTATATTACCAAGGTCAACCAAAGAAATATTGTCATGCTCCACAAGGAAAAATTGATAGATGCCTTAATTAAAAGTCAAAAATATGAAATCATCATCTATGGTCATACTCATCGTTTAGATTTGAGAAAAATAGGAAAATCACTCATTGTAAATCCTGGTGAATGTGGTGGATGGTTAACCGGTAGGCGTACAATCGCCTTACTTCATACAGACAAGCTAAAAGCAAAAATTATAGACTTGGCAGATGAAAAGACAATTGTAGATATCTAACATAAGTTAACGCATTAGCCTGAAGAGTGAAAAAATTATTATAACAAATTAAAAATATATTAAATTGGAGCAAACATAATTGTTTGCTCCAATTTTTTTACTGCTTTAACAAAAGAAAAAACAAAATCTTTTATATTACTACCAATCTCCTATTCATTTTTACTCATTTCTTCTAACTGTTTCAATCTCTGTTCAAGTTTATTTAATTCTTCGCCATATTCGCCCCATTTACCTTCCTGTAGAAATCTTTGAGCATTCTGGTAATATTCACTCGCTTCCTGGATTAAGTCATTTATTGTTTTTTCCTCTCCGCTTGCTTCAATTTTATTAACTCTATAGGTTCCGACAAATAGCTTATCCAGAGCTTCTTCTAAATTATTACCAATAACTACATCTGTACCATTAGAGATAATGACTCTTTTTAATTCAGGTATCTCTCCTTTTTCTGCCCGCAAATAAAGTGGTTCAACGTAAATAATGGATTCTTCAATAGGAATTACCAGAAGATTTCCTCTAATGACCGTTGAACCCTTCTGCCCCCACAAAGTTAATTGCTGCGAAATTTCAGAATCCTGATCAATACGTGCTTCTATCTGCATGGGTCCAAATATTAACTTGTCTTTAGGGAATTTATAGACAACCAGATTTCCATATTCCGGTTGGTCATTCTTTGCAGCTAACCAGGCAATCATATTATTCTTAGATGCTGGAGTAAAAGGTGTCATGAGGATAAATTCTTCTCTCTCATGTCCAGGAACTTTTGTAACAATATAATATGGTTCCATTTTTATTTCGTTTTCGGCATAGATTTCATTAGGAATATTCCAGTAATCCTCTTTATTATAGAACACATCCGGATCAATCATGTGATATGTCGAGTAAAGTTCTGCTTGTACCTGGAAAAGGTCTTTTGGGTAACGAATATGTTCTTTTAAATCAGCTGGCATCTTTTCAAAATCCTTAAACAATTGTGGGAATATCTTTGCATACACATTAATTAGAGGGTCTTTTTCATCAACAATGTAAAAATCTATCGAACCATCGTAAGCATCAATGACTACTTTGACAGAATTTCTAATATAGTTAAAATATCCTCTCAAGGGCGTAGAGTAAGGATAATTATTTGATATGGAATACGCATCCTGTATCCAGAATAATTTTCCCTCATTGGAAACAACAATATACGGATCTTTATCGTATCCCAGGAAAGGTGCAATCTTGTTCACCCTTTCCTGAATATTTCGGTAAATCATGATTCTACTATCACGAGTAAAATTTGTGGTGAGTAAAATCTGTGGATTAGAATATTTGATAGAAAATAGAATTCGTCTCCACAGTGAAGACACCGGTATACCGCCAGTACCCGCATATGTGCTATAGACATTTTCATCACCTTTTGGGTAATCAAATTCCTTTGCTTTTGTTTTTACAATGACATAATTTTTAGCCATTTCGCCATAGTAAATTTCAGGCCTATTGATTTCGAGGTTTACATTGGAAACGGGTGGTATGTCTTTGACCAACAGATAAGGAAGACCTTCTCCACTTACTCTGTTTACCGGATTAACAACAACACCATAACCATGAGTAAATGTTAAGTGCTCATTGATCCAGGTTCTTGCCTGTTCCGGTATTTTTGATGAATCTAATTCCCTTGGAGATATCATGACCTGTTGATAATTTCCGTTAAAATGATAACGGTCAATGTCTACACTATTAAAATCATAGTAAAGCCTGATTGCCTGTATTTGCCTTAAGGTCTGTTTAATGGGTCTCCAATCCCAAAGCCTTATATTGTTGACCGTTTCGCTATTTTTTTCAATATCTTCCAGGCTTATCTCTTCTTTCACCGGAAATTCTTCCTCTTCGATATTTTCTAAACCATAAGCCATTCTGGTATATTTAATATTATTAGCAATAAACGGTCTTTCTTTAGTGCTTTCATTCGGTAAAACAACAGCTCTTTGAATAATTTCCGGATAGACCGTTCCCATTAGAGCTGATACTCCCAGCAATATAGCCAACCCGATGATCGGTAATTTTAATTCCTGTTTTTTGGCAGTCACAAATACCAGGATCCCGCAAGCTAAAGCTAAAAACATAAGGATTCTTAATGCCAATAAATTTGCATAAATCTCTGTATATCCTGCTCCAAATATTATTCCCCGGTTGGAATAGAGTATTTTAAAGGTATTCAACCAGTATTCCGCACTTTTCAAAAGCAGGATTGTTCCGATCAAGATAGATAGATGAATTTTTACCGGAGTATCCATTTCAATCTTTTTATTTTCAAGTTTAATCGCTTTTTTTACAACATAAATGGCTCCGACAACAACCGTAATGATAGTTAAGGAAAAGAACAGCCAATTCCTAAAAAATTCCAGAAACGGAAGACTAAACATATAAAAACCAATATCTTTGTTAAATATTGGATCCGTTACTCCAAAAGAAGTCCGATTAAAATAAACAAGAATCTTTTCCCAGCTTGTACTTTCAGAAAATCCCATAAAAAGAGCTGCTACTATAGAAAAAAGGAGCACAAATTTCTTATCAATCTGAATATTTTGCAGGTTTTTATACAGTTGGATCTCTGGCCTTACAAATTCATCCTGATTAATCTCGACTTGAAATTCCGGTGCAAATCGCCTAGCGAATGAAAGATTGATGTAGGATAATGCAAAAAAAAGTGCTGTAAAAAAGAGGATAACAAAACCTTTTGTTAATAATATTTTCCAAAAAATAGAAACAAATTCCAATGATTTAAACCAGATAACATCAATATAGATTGAAGCAATTCCGCTAACAATTAAGACGATTAATAGGATTAAACCAATAATCGGCAAATTAAATTTTCTTTTATTTTCCATCTATCCCTCCTGTTTTTTTTATATATTTTTTATTATACCACGCAATCACTTTATTTCAATGAAGCAATTTAATACAAATTTTTAAGTTCTTCAAATTACCCCACTAAAGTTTACACTTACATCTGGTTAACCTGTTAGCTGGCTGATTTAGTGAAGTGTGAATGGTGAATCATTAGTGAAGATGTGAGCTGGAATGCGGGAAAAATGCCGGTTAGTTTTCCAATCAACCATTCTACCAATCCCCTGTCTAAAACCAAAAATCTAAAATAGTATTTAGTTTCTGATATTTAGTAAAGTTGCGGGAATATTGAAACTGATTACGGAAAAATGAAAACCATCCAACTAATCATTCAGTGAATTAGTTAATGAGTCAATTAATAAATTAGCTTTTTTTCACAATATCCCGATAACTTTTTAAGCCAAAAAGCGATTTTGTATTTTTTATTGCATTCACAATAGCTCTTGTCATCACTTCTGCGGCAATTGCACCCACTACATTTACTCCCACTTCTACTTCTCCGGTTGCCATACAAAATATTGTATCTCCATCAAACATAGTATGTGCCGGAATAATTGCTCTAGCATATCCATCATGTGCCATGGAAGCAACTTTGTTGGCTCCGGATTTGGTAAGCTTTGCATTCGTAGCAATTGCTCCTATGGTGGTATTTTTAGAGAAATCTCCTCTGCTACCCATGGGATAATTTCTTAAAAATGACATGGTATTGGCAAATGCTTTTTTATTTTCTGATAGAACACCGGCAATAATCTCTCCTGTTTCCGGATCAATAACATCACCGAGACAATTTACCGCTACCAAAGCCCCGACTATAAGCTCTTGAGATTTTATACTTGCTGTTCCCAATCCACCCTTCATACTGCGAATACCTCCAAATATTTTTCCGACAGTTGCCCCGGTACCGGCACCTACATTCCCCTGTTTGATATTGATTTCGGTAGCATTTTTACATGCTTCGTATCCCATTTTTGCATCCGGTCTTATTTTATAATCGCCTACACCAAGATCAAAAAGAACTGCTCCCGGAACAATGGGAACCTTAGTTAGCACTACATCAAATCCTATTTCCTTTTCTTCCAGGTATCTCATAACACCGGATGCACCATCTAATCCAAAAGCACTCCCGCCACTCAGATAAATTGCATGTGCTTTTTCGATAAGGTTGACCGGATTAAGTAAATCAGTTTCCCGGGTACCAGGGGCACCACCTCGAACATCGACTCCGGTTATTGCACCCCTTTCACAAATAATAACCGAGCATCCGGTCCCCGCCTTTAAGTCTTGACTATGTCCTACCTCTATTCCCGGTACATCTGTAATCGAATCATTTAAAATATTTTTATTTTCCTGCTTATCCACTCTATAGTCCTCCTGCGATTATCTTATATTATGTAGAAAAAATTCTATTAAGCACTATTATTAGTATCATTATTTTAACATTCAATGAAATAAATAAAAATACCTTTAAATTATAGAACATATTTCCTGATACCTGAATAATATTTTACTATCACAGCATATCTCAAAATTTAAAAAAGGATAGAAATTATATAATTTTCTATCCTTTTTTAAATGTATTTATTATAATGTCATTTAATTTTCCGGTAAATATTTTTTTGACAATGATTCACTCATGTAAAAGAATCATTTAACCCATTTTCATCATAAATCAATATTTCTTGAGTTGGTTGAACCAATATTTGAAAAATACAGCTATACTATTCTAATGGCAAATTCGGGACAAACCGGATTACAATAACCGCATAAAATACACAGGTCATGATTGACTTCAGCTTTTCCATCAACTAATGACAAGGCTTGACTAGGACAGGTTTTTACACAATTACCACATCCGATACAGTACGGAGCAATAAATAATTTTTTATTTGGTTTGATCTTTTGATTGAATACATCATATACAATCTTCTCATCATTAAATATTTTTATATTCATCTCTAACTCATCTTCACTTATCATACCAATAGCAACCGAACTAATACCTTTTAGTTTTCTGACATAATTAATCGCATCTTCAAGCTCACCTATCAACCTTCCTCCTGCTAAAGCCTTCATTGCATACAATCCCTTACCCGCTTGCTCTGCCGATGCAATTGCTTTAATCATATCCAAAGCATTTCCACCAACAATTCCCAATCCCATTTTGTTGATAATCGGAAATATGATATCGATTTCTTTAACTTCTACTGCCCGCTTTACGATTTCGATAACGTGGGTGGATATACCGATTGCCCGAATGATTCTTTTTGCCCTATAATCTTTCAGGCATTGAAGTGCTCCGGCTCTCTTTTTAAATACAGCCGAAGTCACTCTAGCTGCATGTAATAAAAAAATATCAATATAATCCCGATTGAGTGCAATAATTGACTCTTGGATGCTTTTTTCCATCTCTTCATAGGTTTCGGCGTGAGATTTTGTCGCAATGATTACTTCTCCATCATAATCCTCTATGGCCCTTCTAATATGAGGATATGTCTTATAGACTTCTGCAGTATCAATAAAATTAATCCCATTTTCCAAGGCAGCACGAATTAATTTTGAGCCCTTTTCAATGGAAATGTCTGCTTGAAGAGGTCCCAGTGGAAGTGCACCGAAACATAATTCAGTTACTTCGATTCCAGTCTTTCCTAAAGCTATTTTTTTCATATTTTTGCACCTCCCGATATTTTCACTTAAACAAAACGGTTATTATTTTGTCCACATCATTTATTTCATCATGATCATTATAAAATTATCATTCATTATATCTCTCTATTTACATCTATCAAGCAACTTTTTTGCCCTGCTTGCAATACTTTCAGCAGCTAATCCGAATATTTTGGTAAGCTCCCAAGGTGCACCGGATTCACCAAATCGGTCTTCCACCCCGACCATATCCATTTTAAAGGAAGAAGAATAATTTTTGCCTTTTGCCATGGTCCCGGCAATGATATTCCCAAATCCCCCAACCTGATGTTCTTCAACGGTCAAAATAACTTGGGTATCCATTGCTGCCTGAAGAATGGCCTTTTCATCCAGCGGTTTTATAGTATGTAAATTTACAATTCTGGTTTCAATACTATATTCTACTTTCAAGATATAGGCAGCACGCATGGCTTCGGCTACCATCGGGCCACAGGCAATAATGCTCAAGTCCTCTTTTTCGGAAGTGTAATCGGTCGATAGACTGGTATCAAAGGCTGAGATAAAATCAGGCATTTCTTTTCGAAATCGGATAATATTGGCTGTACCGAATTGATATTGTGTATTTAGGGAAGTAACTATTGGTGTTGCTTCACGAGCATACCGAATAACTGCAGGACCTTCAATATAGGTTACAACTTTAGTAGCTTTCTCTGTTTCCAGAGCATCTGCTGGCACAACCAGGTGAATATTCGGCAAATAATAGATATTGCTAATGTCTTCCAGCGCTTGATGTGTAGGACCATCCGGGCCAACAGAAATTCCGGCATGTCCATCAGCAATTTTTACATTGTAGTTATTATAACAAACGGTAGTCCGAATTTGTTCCCAATTTCTCCCGGTGGAAAAGACTCCATAAGAACCGATAAACGGGATTTTTCCCTCCTTGGCCAATCCGGAGGCAACCAGGGTCATATTCGCTTCGGCAATACCCATCTGAAAAAAACGTGATTTTCTTTCCGGATGATTTGCAAAAAACTGGTCCATTTTAATCGAGGAGGTAATATCCGCTCCCAGAGCAACGACCTTTTCGTCTTGACCGACCTGGTCTAGTGCATGTCCAAAACCATCTTTTGTAGGAAGCATTCGCACCTGCATCATGGCTGAATGATTCCACCAATAATCCCGGGAGAAGATGGGAAGGCTTTTTCTCACCTTTTCATCCACTACTCTCTGATAATCAGATGCTATTTGAAAAAGCTGATTCAATTTGTCACCGGTAAGCTGCCCATCACCAATATCTTTTAGAGCTCTTTCTAGAGATTCTGCTCCTGTTTTACCATCTTTCGGTGATTTTCCATGATACCCTACTTTTCCTTCGGCAAAAGAAACACCTTTTCCCTTTACAGTATGCGCAATGATAACGGTGGGTTTATCATGAGATTTATTGGATTCTTTGAGGATTTTCAAAATATCGCTCATATTATGCCCGTCAACCTCCAATACGTTCCATCCAAAGGATATCCATTTCCCCTTAAGGTCTCCGAGACACATCACTTCTTCAGTGTACCCATCAATCTGCAGTCCATTTCTATCAATAATTGCAATAAGGTTTTCCAATTTATAGTGAGCTCCGCACATGGCGGCTTCCCAAATTGAGCCTTCATTTAATTCACCATCACCCAATATGGTATAGACACGATAATCTCTATTTTCTAGCCTTGCATTCAAAGCGCAACCGATAGCAGCACCTAATCCCTGACCAAGCGAACCTGCAGAAAGTTCAATACCGGGTAATTTCAGTGAGTTGGGATGTCCTTCAAAACCCGACCATAATTTCCTTAATTTAACAATATCCTGAAGAGGGAAGTAACCTGATTCGGCTAACGCGGAATAAATTGCCGGTGCTTTATGACCAATTGACCAAAAGATTCTATCACGGTCTTTCCAGTTGGGATTTTCCGGATCATGACGGATATGTTTTAAATATAGAGCTGCGGCAATATCGATAATGGAAAGAGTACCGCCTGTATGCCCGGAACCTGCAGCAGTAATAGCAACCATACTATATGCTCTTATTTCTTTTGCCTTCTTAATTAAATCAGAAATGGTATAATCTTTCTTAATTTTTCCGGTTTTTGAGTCAAGTATCGGCATAAAACAGCCTCCTTTAAATTTTCTTCTAATTATACTACTGAGTAGCAATGATTGCACCCTCTGTTTTACAGATAAAAAGTAGTATTCTCCAAAATGTTAATATGTTATCTTTAATATTTTTTTTCAGCTGTAGCACTCGTTGAATAGAATAGCAATGTGGAAATCATGCGGTGAAAAATAACCTGGATATATTTTTGGAGAGATTATTGATAATATATAGTATATTTTTTCTTGAAAAAGCAATGGATATTAGTTTTTTATTTTACTTTCTATAAATGATTGGATTCTCAATCAGCTTTTCAAAACCATTTAAAAAGTTAAAAAGAAAATACATTGGAAAATAAGATGATTTTTTACAGAAATAGTAAGTTGATTGAGTTTAATTTCATAATAATAT
>Ga0272442_10001849_pt1 | contig 31402 bp, 20 predicted proteins | sample SSMForm2O_FD_200262 | JGI IMG/M metagenome (GOLD analysis project Ga0272442, IMG submission 200262) | Marine sediment archaeal communities from Little Sippewissett salt marsh, Falmouth, MA, United States - SSM-Form-2O | ecosystem: Environmental > Aquatic > Marine > Wetlands > Sediment ... | reverse complement strand
GTTTTCTTCTCTGTCTTCGCGTTCCATCTGCCTGAGCAGGATATCCACCCCGTCAAAGCCCATTCTCGCAGCCTCTTCAATGCACTTTTCGATGGATATCATCTGGTTTCGCCTGAACTGCCAGAAGGAATACGTCGAGACGGCAATAGGATTGGGACGATGCGATTTGGCACTGTCTTGGCCGGCGAAAGTGTTTGAATCGGATGAAAAAGAAGTAAGTCCAAGCGCAGCCGTCGCCGCAATCGAACGATTGATAAATGTCCTGCGTCTAATCGATTTCATAATTTATCCTTTCTAATTCTATTCCTTGGCCCCGTGTTTGCGGAGCAGTTCGACGATTTCCGTGTGCCCCTCTTTCTTCGCGTAAAACAGTGGAGTCTGGCTGCCCCCATCCCTTGCATTGACGTTCGCTCCTTCAGTGATCAGAAGTTCAACTATGTTCTTGTAACCTTTTTCGGCTGCACTGTGAAGAGGTGTCCAGTCCCAATTGGGCTTTGCATTGACATCGGCACCTTTTTCAATGAGTAGCTCTGCAATGTCCTTGAGACCAGCACCAGCCGCTATGTGAAGAGGAGTTCCGAACCGTGTCCGCTTGTTCACATCAGCACCGCCTTCAATTAGACTTTTTGCCTTGGCCTCATCCTTTATGTAAATGGCAAAATGCAAAGGAGAGATGTCAGCACCTTTGGAAATAAGCAGTTGAACAATCTCCATATGGTTGCTTTGCATTGCAAATTCTAAGGCTGTCCGGTTGTAATTTGCTCCACCAACATTCACATCAGCGCCGTGTGCCAGAAGCAGTTCGACGATATCCTTATGGCCTTTGAAGGCTGCGTAGTGTAGTGGAGTCAGACCTTCGCTGTTTTTGACATTGACATCGGCGCCTGCTGAAATAAACAATTTGACTCGCTCAATCTCACCGTTAGCCGCAGCGGAGTGGAGATGCCCTACCTCAGCCTCAACCTGTGCTAGCATCTTCTGTAGGGCTGCTCTTTGAAAGATCTTGCCGCCAGCCACGACAGCAGCGATTCTTTGGGTATTTCTAATGTCTTGCACTGGGTTGGCATCCAGCAAAACCAGATCGGCAACCTTGCCACGCTCAACGGTGCCCATCGAATCCAACTTACCCAAGTACTTGGCCGCATTGTACGTTGCAGTGCGTAAGGCTTCCATAGGAGATAGTCCGGCTCGAACCAGTAATTCCAATTCATCATGTAGCGCAAAACCTGGAAAGCAATAGGGTAGGGGAGTGTCAGTTCCAGCTAAAAGCCTTACACCCGCAAGCTTCATATCGCCTACGATTCTAAGTTGCATCCTCGACAACTTCTCGTAGTCAGTCCGCCGAACTGTTTCTGCATTATTCCTCCAGAATTCTTTTATGCCTAGTGGAATGTATTTCAGCCTGGGGTCCTGCCTTGAGTCGTCATTATCCTGAGACAATGATCCGTGCTGCGCTATTAGTGTTGGGCATACCCAAGTCTTGTTCTTGACTAAACGAGCGAAGAGTTCCATTGCTTTCCGCTCGCTGTAAGAGCTATTAGTCAATAGCCCTACAGCGTCCGGCGATCCGCCGTCCCAGAGTGCCCGGAATTTTGTCTTCAATTCACATTCGTCACTTGTTGAGCAGGCAGGGATAATATCGGTTAAAATGTGTTCTATACTCCTTTGTCCTGCATCGGAAGCTTCTGCCGTAGTTACTGAGAGCGGCACATGGCCGACAAACGGAATCCCTTGCTTTTTTGCCTCATCCGCAATGGCAAAATAGACATCCCGCAATATGTGGTTCAAGAGCTTCACGAACGGCCAACCTTGTTTCTTAAGATCTCTGACAAGCTGGCGGCCTTCCTCAGCGTTACCCAAGTCGTGAAGGTTTTCCGGCATGAATCCAACAACAAAGCTTCCGATTACCATCCGGGGCCCTATCAGTTTCCCCTCCGAAATCTCTTGGCGCCACTCGTGATATTCCTCTCTGCCAGCCATAACCCGCACGCCTGTTACTCCATTGGCGATAAAGAGGGCAAGATAGCTCTTCCCCAAGCCTAATTCTTGAAAATGAGCGTGCATATCCCAGAGGCCGGGTATGAGAAACTTGCCTGTGGCATCCACTACCCGCGCATTTTGCGGAACAGTAAATATGCCGGTTTTACCCAATGCCTCGATTAATTGGCCCTTGATCACCACCGTCATGTCGGGTTTGGCTGGCGCGCCGGTTGCGTCAATTACCGTGACGTGCGTGAAGACAAGCGTCTCTTGCTGGTTGCTGTCTCCCGGCTGAGCAAACAATCCTACGGGCAGCAGCCATACTAACAGGAGTAGAAGAACTTTCCTCATTTTCAACTTCCTTGGCCTGAGAGCGGAATTCGCTATTGAATAGATGAAGTTTAGCTGACAAAGCTCGTCATTCAACAATTTTCCTAAGACCTGTCAAGGATGGGCGCTTGCGCCTGGGCCGCCTGGTCGGCCTTGATCTCGGCGGCTAACTGCATGAATCGCGGCAAGGCGTGATCGAAGAATCGCAGATACGCTTCGCAGAAATAGCTCTCCTTGCCGAAGTTGTCCTTATCGAAGGGTGCCCGGTCTTTCATGCAGCCGCCCCGGCAGATGGCCAAGTGCCGGCAGACCAGGCATTTGTTACAGAGATTTCTCTTGGCCTTTGCAAAGGTGCGTTTTTTGCGGCTGGTGGCTAACTGCTCGATGGGCGTCTCGAAGATGTTGCCTAATCTCCATCTTGGTTCGACGAAGAAATCGCAGCAGAAAGCGTCGCCGGTGTGCTCGATGACAATGTACTGACTGCATTGCCTATCGAACGTGCAAATCGAATGTCTGCCCGTGACATAATAGGCCAGCATGGAGTCAAAGTCGCGAATGCTCAGGTTTCGAGGCCCGTATTCGCACCAGCGGTCGAATAACCGGCATAGAAATTCACCGTACTGTTCCGGCGTGATGGAGAAATCGGCGATCTTTCCCGTCGCGGGATCGACTTCCACACACGGGATGAACTGCACAAATTTTACGCCGAGTCCGATGAGAAAATCGAACACCTCGTCGGGATGCGTTGCGTTCCTTTTGTTCAGCAGGGTCAGCGTGTTGAATTCGACGTTATATTCTTTGCAGTTATTAATCGCCCGCATCACCTTATCGAAGGTCCCGCCGCCCGAATGATCCAGGCGGTAATAGTCATGAAACTCCTTCGGGCCGTCGATACTGATTCCGACGAGGAATTTGTTTTCGTGGAGGAAGCGGCACCATTTTTCGTCGAGCAGGATCGCGTTGGTTTGCAGGGAATTGCCGACCTCCTGGCCGGACTCGCCGTACTTCTTTTGCAGCTCGACGGCTTTTTTATAGAAGTCCAGGCCCATCAGCGTCGGCTCGCCGCCTTGCCAGGCAAAGCCGGCTAATGGAAAGCGCAATTGCATATAGTCCCTGATGAGCTTCTCCAGCACCTCGTCGCTCATTCGCTGTTTGCCCCGGCCGACCTCCGGCGCCCTGGATTTATAAAAACAATAGGTGCAATCCACGTTACAATCCGAGCCGGACGGTTTGATTAAAAGGGTAAACGGCTGCATTATTGTTCGATTCCTTCAAGCATGTTGCTTAGTTCTTCGACTAAGTCTTTATTCCGGGGTAATTCGGCAATATTGACATTCTCAACCGGGTCAACGCTGTGGTCGTACAACATTCGGGCGTAAATCGTGCCGTCCTTACGGCGCCATTGTGTATAGCGATAACGATCCGTCTTGACCGAATCGCCGCGGAAATATCGACTGAATACGGCTTTCTTCCAGGGGCGGTCCGGATTCCGCAAAAGGGGTACAAAACTCTTGCCTTGTGCGTGTTTCGGTATCGGCAGACCGCATAATTCGCAAAGCGAAGGATAGATGTCCAGATACTCGGTCAGGGCGTTGCATCTTTGGCCGTTTTTGATGCCCGGTCCTGTGATAACGAGCGGCGAATGGAGAGAGGTCTCGAAATTGCAGTGCTTGCACCAAAGGCCATGTTCGCCCAGGTTCCAGCCGTGGTCGCCCCATAGAATGATAGTCGTATTGTCCCGTAGCCCCAAGGTTTCAAGCTCGGCTACCACTCGACCAATTTGGGCATCCGTATAGCTGACACAGGCGTAGTAACCGTGGATGAGCGTTCGGGCCTGCTCGTCGGACAGGGGGCCTTTGGGGGGAATGCCGGCGTAGGCTCGTAATTCGCCCCAATTGTGCAAAGCCGCATCGGGAGCGCCCCTGGGCGTGAAGGGATTGTCGGCCAGGTCGATCTGTTCCCGCTTATACATATCCCAATATTTTTTCGGGGCGTTGAAAGGCAAATGGGGTTTGAAAAAACCGAGGGCAAGGAAGAACGGTTTGTCCATGCTTTTCAGCCGGCGAAGGTCGGCCATGCCTTTATCCGCGATCATCCCGTCGAAATAGGCGTTATCGGCAACGTCGGCGGCTTCGTAGGCCGGTCCGCGTTTGGGCGAATTGCTTGCTTCGAGCTTCCGGCTTTCCTCCAACAGATAATTCCGCCAGGGACCGGCCGGTCGAAAGGGGTCCTCGCTCCAGCTATCGATACAGTCCGTTCGATGGTGAAATATCTTGCCGTTGGAGATGGTATGGTATCCGTTATTTTTGAAATGCTGCGCGAGGCTCAACGCGCCCGGCAGGTCTTTTTCCGCCCAGGTATCGTAGCCGAGGAACCGGTTCGGGGTAGGTCGAGCGCCCGTCAGAAGGCTGGCGCGGGAGGCGCCGCAGACCGGGACCTGGCAATAGGAACGCAAAAAAGTGACACCCTCGGAGGCTAAGCGGTCGATATTCGGCGACATCATCTGCTTATGGCCATAGCAGCCAAGCTGCGGCCGTAAGTCATCGACCGCGATGAAAAGAACGTTAGGTTTTTTCCGGGCTGCGGCGAGTAAAGACGTGGGTACACCCGCGGCTGCGACACCCACACCTATCGCCTTGAGAAGCTCTCGTCTTGAGTACTGGCGGGTATTCATGTTTTCTCCGATGAATCGTTACCTTTATTCTAAACTGAGATATTTGATCTTGATGGAGATCATAGCAGGATTGTGACGAAGACACCAGAATTTTCTGAGGGGCGGATCGCGGGACGTCTATTTTTGGATGTGCAGTCTGATTCGTTTCGCTGAGCGCGTGTGCCTGCTCGCGGAGCCGTTTTCTATCTTGGCCGCCAGTTGCATGAACCTCGGCACCGTGTAATTGAAGAATTGCTTGTAACTTTCGCAGAAATAGTTTTCGTTATGTGGCACGGCCATCTTGGCCGTGTTTTCACGGGCGGCAAGCCCGTGCCCCGTCGAGGACCGCGAATCGAGTCTCATCCGATCCTTCATACAGCCGCCCCGGCAAATATCGAGGTGTCGGCAAACCAGACATGTGTTACAGAGCTTCTCTTTGTTCCGTGCGAACGTCCGCTTTTTACGGTCGGTTGCGAGTTTCTCTATCGGCGTCGTAAGAAGATTACCCAATCGCCATTGGGGTTCGACGAAGAACTCGCAACAGAAGGCGTCGCCGGTATGCTCGATCACGACGAAGCCGGCACATCGTTTACTGTACGTGCATATCGTGTGTTTGCCCAAGACGAAATGGGTAATGAGCGAGTCGAACTCGCGAATATTGAGCTTTTCAGGCCCATAGTCCCACCACAAGTCGAATAATTGACACAAGAAATCTCCGTACTGCTTCGGTGTAATGGAGAAATCCGCCAAACGGCCGGTCGCGGGATTCGTCTCGACACAGGGGATGAACTGCAAATACGTCAGGTCATTCTCGACGAGGAAGTCGAACAACTTTTCCGGCTGCTCCACATTGAGATGATTGAGTAACACAAGGGCGCTGAATTCGACTTCATGTCTCTTGCAACAATCAATGCCTCGCATCACCCGGTCGAATGTACCCGCGCCGGAATGGTCCACGCGATAGGCCTCGTGGAAGTCCTTCGGTCCGTCGATGCTGATGCCGAGCAGAAATTTATTCTCGTGAAAGAACCGGCACCAGTCGTCATCGAGCAGCACGCCGTTGGTTTGAAGCGTATTGCTAACTTGCTGGCCGGGGGCACCGTATTGTTGCTGGAGCTCGAGTACTCTTTTGAAGAAGTCCACACCCATGAGCGTCGGTTCCCCGCCTTGCCAGGCAAAGCCACTGACGGGAAAACCCAACTGCATATAATCCCTCACGAGCGTCTCCAGCACGTCTTCGCTCATCCGCTGCCGGCCCGTTCCGACCGAAGCGTCCCTGTTCTTATAGAAACAGTATGCGCAATCAATATTGCAGTCCGATCCGGATGGTTTAATCAAAAGCGTAAAAGGCTGCATTGCAATTCAGTTTCACCTGTCCATGAATTCAATTGTTATGAAATATTGGTGGGTCACCGTGCGGGAGGGACACCTACCTCCAAAAGCTCCTTGAGTTCCGGCAAATGCTTTTCGTACACATCATGAGGATCACAAGAATATTTCCGGCCTAGCGACGCGGCCATGCCGATGACTTCTCCCATCATACCCGTTGTCCTCTGTACTCGTACCGTTCCAAGGGCCACGTGAGTTACGCTGATATTGCGTCCCGCCATCATGAGATTCGGGATGTTTCGCGAATACAGACATCGGTATGGGATGGGATACGGTTTTATGCTCACGTGTTTGGCAATCGAACGAAAGGGTTCGTCCTCATAGCCGGGTGTCTTCATGGGATAATGGAGGTCGATTGTCCAGGTCGTCGTCAGGCAGGCATCGGGAAATGTCTTCTGCTCGACAATATCTTGTTGCCGGAGTATGACATTTCCCAGAAGCCGGCGGGATTCACGCTTGCCTCCAATATAGGCCACCCAGGCCAGTCGTCGATTCGCAAAGGCCTCTTTGAACTTATCGTGATTTTTAAGAACCGCCCAGTTTCCATAAACAACGCGCAAGGCGTAGTCACGAATAGTTTCGATCTCGGTGATCTGGTCGCGATGTGCACCGGTTTCCCAATCCCAGTCGCCTCGCGTACTTTTCGTACAGTTCGTCTCGTCGAATTGCACCGCCCACGGGCAATCGGGAAATGTGGAGGGCTTTTTTTCTTCAATCGAGTACCATTGCACGGAGGTTCCCATCACGAGTTCGTCACTTTGCTCCGGGGCCAGATCTTCACCGGTTAGTTTCCGGGATTCGCGTCCCATGCGAAAATCAGCCCCGGCCAGAAAACCGAGATTCCCGTCGCCGGTACAATCGGCAAACAGGGGAGCGCGGAAGATAAGGCGTTTGCCCGTTCTGATATCTTGTGCGGTGACCGAGAGGATGCGGTTGTCATCCGTTTCGACCTCATTGACGTGCATGTTAAGGAATAGATCGATGTTCCTTTCGGCACGCACGGCATCCATTTTCTTCTGGTCCTCATAGTTTGTGGGTGGACCGGCATTGTGGATTTTTTTCTCAGGATGCTTCTCGATGACGTCGAATATTCGCTTGCTCCGGGGTGCATTGGGATCCTGTTGGGCTTCCCACAGAGTCCAGTGCCCAACGGGTCCGATTTCGTCAACCAGGGCGCCCAGCTTATTGTATGGCTCCTGGAAGATCAATCCGGATAAGCCGACGCGAATCTCTGAGCTATTGTTGCCGCCCAAGACAGGCCGGTTTTGGATCAAAGCGACGCGGCAGCCTCGCCGGGCAGCGCTGACCGCGCTACAGCAGCCGGCCATGCCGCCGCCGACAACGACGAGGTCATACTGTCCCGCAAGTGGCGCCGTTGCAGGATAGCCAAGAAGTTCTCTACGGAAATGGTTCAAATCCGGGTCCTGGTTTGGCGGCGAGAGCCTGTCGTTCGTACTGAAGAGAATGGCATCGCACCGTCCGTCGAAACCGGTGAGATCGCGTAGAGTTAGTGTGACGTTTCCCTTATGGATTCTAACGGTTCCCCCGAATTGCCAGTGCCAGTGGGTGCCTTCTGTTCCAAATACTTTTTCCAGCGGTTTGCCGTCAATGAGCAACTGAAATCTCCCGGGAGCCCTGTTAGCGTTCCACGGCGCCGCCCAATCCCGCGATCGCACCCATACTCGATACTTACCGGTACTGGGAAACTCAACCATTGTCACTGCGTCATCAACCGGCGTACCCAGCCCGTGAGCCAGCAGGTAGGGTGAACCCATCTGGTCCATGGATTGTTGGTCAATCACCCAGCCCCCCGTGTTCCGGAAACTTTCCGCTTCAACCAGGATTGTGCTGCTTGCCATCGCAATGGAACTGCATGACAGCAATACCATAAGCGCTGCGTTATGTCTGAAATATCTCATATCAATTCACTTTATTCAAAAGCGTGAAGGGTTGCATGATGGTTCAGTATCACCCTTACCATCGGGCGGATTTCCAGGGTACGCGCAGATTATCGAGTTTTTCACCCAACAGGTTGATTGATTGTTCTCGTATCTGGCCCAGCCCCATATCGAAACCCATCGCGAGGTGTTTGATTTTGTTCGTATCGTGGCTCATGATCCGTGCCGCGGTGGCGTCGGCCGCCATGATGTCCGTGCTGGCGATGATAGCCCATGAGCCGAGGCGTTCTTTCATATTCAAAGGAGTGCCGCCCTGGCTGGTGGTGGGGCCTTTTCCTTCAATGCCGATAGAAAAATCAATAATGGAAAGATCGGGCGTGATGCTCTTTACGATATCGAGATACACCTGGGCAATGGATTGCGGACTGCTGTGATCGAACGTGCCGCGATTCCACCAGGTATTATCGATAAACTGTGCGTAGCGGGACAGCGGTGTGATGCCGATGAAGTTCTTCGCCGCCAGCGTAAGCTGCGCCCATGAGTGCGTTTTTGCCACGGGGATTGAAATGACCTTATCCGCCCCGGCAACAAGGCTTGAAATGGCAATCTTGCCGAGAGATGTCCTGGAAGGGATCTCAACCCAGCCCGGTGAATCGGTTTCCACACAGGCCAAGGTCACTTTTCCATCGTATGATGCACTGAGACGTTGCGCTTCCTTAACGAGATTCGTCCGGCCGTCCAGCGTGACGGCGTATTTCCAATCGAACTTTGGCAGATGAGAGCCTTCGCCAATGGTGACTTCTGCGGCGCCGGCTTTTAAACACTCTTCGGTGACAGCGATAATGATTTCAGATTTTGTGCATTCGCCTTTACGAAAACAGTTATTATATTCCGCCCACGGGAAATTAACAAAATTCGGCTTTATGAAGACCGTTTCGCCTTTCTGAACTACAGTTTGCATCCCCCCCAACGCATCGAGAGCCTCTCGGGTGATCGAATCAAGATTGTCCCCGCGGATGGCCGCGACGATGGCGTCCTCTTTTTGTGCATGCGTCTGAGTTGATTCTTTACCTAAACAGCGTGCAATAAGCCTTGGCGCTCCCAGCACGACGGCTGTGCTTACACCGGTTCTTAGAAATTCACGTCGCTTTATGTTCGGCATGGTTTCCTCTGTCCTTTGTTGTTCGCGTTCACTTTGGATAGTAGGCATATCATTCTTTCGCCTGAAAACAAATATCACAATACAAGGTATCTGTCAAATATGTATGGTCAATGACCGGCGTGTTTTTTGAGCCAGCGGAGCGTCCACGCTTTGGCTTGCCCGGGGTTTTGTAAGGTGCCTTCGAGCTGGGCGATGTACATTTCTTCGGCGAGTTGACCGAGGGCCGGACCGGGGGTGGCGCCGAGGCGGATGAGGTCGTGGCCGTTGAGTAATGGTTTGGGCTGCAAGTCCACGTCGCCGAGGGCCTTGATTCTTTTTCGCAGCTTAGTCAATGCCGTACTGCTTCGGTCTGTCGCCTTTTGAATGGCCCTTTGCAGTTCATACAAGTCCCAGAAGTATGGTCGGGCGAGAATCTTCTTCAGTTCAGCCAAGGACATTCCTTCATCGAGCAGCTTACCTCTACCGGTCAGCAAGGATTTGATGTGCTTGTTTTGGTTTCGACTTAGCTTAAGGATCCTGCAGCGCTCGATGGCGAATTGCGTTTCGCAGCCGGAGAAGAAGGCGGCTAAGGCCAGAGGGAAGTCGAGGCGTTTGGGGAGTTGACTGAGAATCCCTATCGATAGCTGTGCCTGCTTGCCGGTAAAACCGGGAAAAACGGCTTTGGCTAAACCGCTGTCGATGAGCATCGACGCCCCGGCGGCGCGATCCGGATGGGCGAGAATACCTTCCAATTCGATAGCGATACGTTCGCCGCTGATTTTCGTGATCTTTTTCGCATAACGACAAACCGCCGACCACGTCGCCGGCTCGATGGGAAATCCGAGCTGGGTGGAGAACCGGATGGCCCGCAACATGCGCAGGTAGTCCTCGGCAAAACGCTCGGCAGGCTCGCCGATCGTTCGCACGATGCGGCGTTTGAGGTCGGCCTGTCCGTTCACGTAGTCAATGACCTCTCTTTGCAAGGGATCGAAGAACATCCCGTTGATCGTAAAGTCACGACGGCCGGCGTCCTCGGCGGCATTGGCGAATTTTACCGAACTGGGGTGCCTGCCGTCGGTATAGTCGGCTTCCGTTCTGAACGTTGCTACTTCCACCTGACGGTCTTCGATCAAAACGATCACGACGCCGAACTTGGCGCCGACCTTGAGAGTACGCCTGAAAAGTGTGATCACGTCCGGCGGCTTAGCGTCCGTCGCGACGTCATAATCATTGGCGCGTCGGCCCAGGAGCATATCGCGAACGCAACCCCCGGCCATCAGGGCCTGATAGCCGTTGTGATGCAGCCGTTGGATGACTTGAATGGCGGCCTGTCTATTGGTCATGTTCTCGTATGTCGTCCTGCGTATGTCGTTTGTCGCTTTCTGTTTTCGTTAGAATCGTCACGGCCATCGTTCCCCAGAGGCGTCGCTCTTCGATTTGAAACGGCCCGTATCGTTCCAAAAGAGATACTTTGCGGCTGGTCCTGACCACGACAATGCCTCCATTTGTGACCTGGTCGCTCAGAATGGCCATGAGGTCGGCCAGCGCCGAACCTTCACCGGCGTTCATTGTTGTTGGATAAGGCGGGTCCACAAAGACAAGGTCGTACCCCTCTTGGCTGGAACGGAGGGGAGCGCCGATGGCGAAGGCGTTTGCTCTGACGATCTTGGATTCTTCAGCGAAACCGGACCTCTCGATATTCTTCTTTAAAACGGCACTGATCTTAAAATCTTTTTCGACAAAGGTCACCCATTTCGCCCCTCGGCTCAGGGCTTCCAATCCCAGCGAGCCGACGCCGGAGAATAAATCGGCGACCGTCGCACCGTTAGGCAGGTCGTACCTGTACAGCACGCTGAAAAGCGATTCCTTAACCCGGTCGGTAATCGGTCGGGACACCTGTGTCTTGGGGCTCAATAGCATCATTCCTCGTTTGGAGCCGGCAATAATTCTCATTGTCTTAATATACTCAGGGGGGGCATTTTTAGCGAGAAAAAAGCGAGTCATCCGGGCCGAAGGCCGCGAGAGATGGCCGGGAGTGGATTTATGGTTCACGTCACACGCCATTGTGTTATACTCATGATAGACGAGTATTTTTGCGGGACGCATCATGTTTGGAAAACGTCAATTATGAAAGGTGTTTCCGAGAATGGAGATGCGATGTGTCATTCATAGCCGAGCGGGGCTGTGGATTTGTCACAAAGTTTAAAAAAGTCGAAAATTATCGAGAATTCGCGTCAAGTTTCACGTTTTCGTTAAACTTAATACACAGAGGGCAATGATCGACGACAAAAGGCACGGCGAATGGGTCAAGAAGGCGCAGCTCGGCGACAAGGATTGTCTGAACCGCTTAGCTGAGGCGGCGAGGGTCCATCTATCTGAATATGTTCTTCGTTTGACATTAGAAGAAGATTTGACACAAGATATTGTTCAGGAGTGCATTCTGGAAATGTTTAAGGTATTCAACAAGCTGAGAAGGGCCGACCGGTTTTGGCCCTGGTTGGAGGGCATCGCCTTTAACAAGATTCGGAGCCATTACGGCCGGAAGTGGCGGCATAAAACGGTCTCCCTGTCGAAAACCGGCTTCGATATGGCCGCCGAAGACAGCCAAATGGTCGTTGCCGATATGGTCAACCGGGAATTGAAAGACATTATCTTTCAATCCATGCTGGAATTAGAGCCTCGTCAACGGGCGATATTGGCGTTGCGTTGTTATAAGGACATGCCGTATTCAGAGATTGCCAAGTTGATGGGATGCACGGAATTCGGCGCCCAATCCCTATTTTATCGGTCAAAAAAGGCCCTGGCGAAGAAGCTGTCCAGTCACGGGCTGGGCAAAAGTTATCTACTGGCGGCTTTAGTGCTATTTGGAAAGCTCACGGCCACGACCGAAGCCGCGGCGGCTAAAATTTCCATCACAGCAACCACCGTCAAGGTCGGGACCGCGGCTTCTTTAGCGGCGATGGCCACGGGCAAAACCGCCGTTGTTACCTTAGCTACGGCCGCCGTCGTCGCCGGCGCCGCTGCGGCTATTACATTTGGAACGGACAATGAATCCCAGGAATCTCTGACATCAACGCTTACGCCCGCGCTGCTATCAAACGGCGTGACTAAGGGTACGGAACAATGTTGGTTCTTTTTTCCTGAAGGCGCCGATGGACCCGTCATGATGCGTCTTTTGAAGTGTGACGATGCCGGTAAGGATTTTTCCTGCCAATACCTCCAAAATCAACACGCTAATTACCGATCTGACAAAGGAACGATCACTGTAACAAATTCCCGGATGTTTAATCCCGATCTATCCGTGCGAAGATTACCGACGGACGATGAGGCGTTAAGTCGGTTCATTTCACGCGTCGAGGGCAGGGAGGCTCATATGGAAACCGTTCCCAACACGAGAAAAGGACTCTTGGTCATTTCCGAGCGGAGCGGCGATTCCGGCGATAGAGTGTGGAGAGTCGGACGTCACACGAATGTTCTGGAAGAGGAATATTTTCAGTCCGATTGGCCGGTCAGTGCCAGGCAGGTGGATCGACGGGATACCATGCACAAGCGGGGCTGGACCTATTTCACGATAAGCGGCCGGATAAAAGGAAAACCCCTCTACGGTACGGGGCGGATACCGTTCGTGTATGAAGCCAGTCAATTGCAGACTCCCTGGCTCGAATTACACCTCGGCGGTGGCGGCAGGATTGTGGACACGCCGACACAGGCGTATGTGTTCGATGGAAGTGGGAAGGTCATGGCGAGGTACAATGGCGGCAGCTTCTTCGCGGGATTGGGACGGCCCTGGATGGGGTTGCATACGATCGATACGGTACGCCGTGATGCCGCCGAGCGTCAGGTATGGTTTGAAACCACATATAAACTCCAGGAAGATAAGGCGGAGATTGCTCTGACATGCGACGAGGTCGAACTGGTTTATACCATTGATATGGAAACCGACGTTATCGATAAGATCGCATTTGAAGTGGATAACGTCGCCGTGGGCGAGTTGGTGTTCTCATATTTGCAGGATATTGACAATGTCGGTCGTGAATTTACCGAGCCGAGAGTGAGAAGCTACAGAGAATCAAGACAGAATCCTCCGGGTTTACTTTGGCTCTCGAAATTAGTCATGGGTCGTTGGTGATCGGTATGACTTGCCGGGGCCCATAGAGCAGAAAGGATGGTGCACAATGATCGGTCAGGCAAATGGAGTGACAAGATTGACGATTTCAGGATTCTTCATCGTACTTGTAGGCGTCGCAAGTGTTTCAGGGGGAGAAAATGATAGAACCTTCGGGCCCAATGTCTATTACGTCAATGCCGTTGTAGGAGACAATAATAATGCCGGATTGAGTTCGCGAACACCTTTTGCAACGATTCAAAAGGGTATCGATACGGCTTCGGATGGAGATCGCATCCTCGTTTATCCGGGAATCTATCAGGAAGAAATCGATTTTTCAGGCAAAGCCATTGTCGTCCGGGGTGTTGTCGAGGGGGCCGCCGGTGTGCCGGTACTCCAGAATCCCCGTGATTTTGCCGTCTCGTTTTACAGTGGGGAGACTCGCGATAGTGTTTTGAGGAACATCGTCATAAGAAACAGTTTCATGGGTGTTTTCATTTCCGGCAGCTCTCCGACTCTCACGAACCTGACGATTGTGGATAACAGGTACGGTATCGAAGTCTATAGCGGTTCGGAGCCGGATATCAGCAATATCATTTTCTGGAACAATGCCGGCGGGGACTTGTTTGGGAGCCGGGTTCGATACAGTTGTATCACTCACGGACACGATGGGGAAGGCAATATTAATGGAAATCCGCTTCTGGTGGATCTGGGTGGCGGGGATTACCATTTATATTCGGAAAGGGGCCGGTACTGGTGGGAACATGATGTCTGGATTCTCGATCCAGTCTCCAGCCCTTGTATCGATGCCGGCGATCCGAATGCCGACCCGGCCAATGAACCGTTACCCAATGGCGGTCGAATTAATATGGGGGCCTATGGCGGCACGGTACAAGCGAGCTTGTCGCCGAGTGAACAACCTTATCTTCTGTCTAAGAAAGCTGCGAATCCATATCCTGCCGATGGGGCCGACTATATTGAGGGACATGTCATATCTTGGACCGCTGGCCTCAACGCCGTGTTACACGATGTATATTTCAGCTCTAATGAAGACGCCGTTGCCAATGGTGACATATCCAACAAGACCGGCACATATCGGGGCCGCCAGGCTCCGCCCAGCTATACGCCACCCGAAGGTATATGGAGTTGGCACTATCCGTCCGCGTACTGGCGGATAGATGAGGTAGATAGCGAGGGCAATATAACAAAAGGTGACGTCTGGACGTTCAGAACAGTGGGTCCGCCATCACCCGGTCCCCCCAAAGGCAGGACTTGCTTCACGAGCGAAACCGGTGTCTGGGTGGATGGAACTTATATTTTTATTTCAAGTGTTTGTCCGGGAGGATGTGTTGGTGGGATTAACGGTACGACGGCCAGGAACACTCTGCCATATCTGGGTCGAGTTCGAGAATTGCAAGTCCACGAGGGAATTTTTGAGTGTTATGATATCATCCTGGAGAGCGGCAATGGTATCGCCGTAGCGGAGAATCATTACTTCCTGACGGAATCCGGACAATGGGTCACCTTGCAAAATCTTAGGGTTGGAATGAAGCTGCAAACGCCGAGAGGATCGATTGGGATCATAGGCTTGACTAAAAAACCGTTGCCCTACATGGGAAAGGTTTACAATCTTAAAATCGAAGGATCGGACCGGTATCTCGTAGGCAAGGATGCGGTTATCGTCCGCGATCACTAAAACGCCGTACTTGGGACACAATCAAAGAGTCGGTTGGAACTGAAGGGATAAACCATGAGGGAGAAGACATATCGGAGAAGATTCCTATTATCCGTTGGATTATCGTTGCTATTGTCCGTGTGCGTACCCGTTGCGGGCGGGATGATCTACGTCGATGGTAATGCCGCCGGGGGAAACGACGGTTCAAGCTGGGCCGATGCCTACAATTTCCTACAGGACGCCCTGGCGGATGCGAATTCGGCGGAAAAACCCGTCGAGATTCGTGTGGCCCAGGGGATGTATACGCCCGACCGGGGGGTGGGAATCACGCGTGGAGACCCCGGAGTCGCATTTCGTCTCATCAATGGCGTGACTGTGAAAGGCGGATTTGCCGGACATTTTGGAATCGATCCCGATGCCAGGCACATTGAAGTCTATGAGACGATTCTCAGCGGAGATTTGAACGCCGATGATGCCGATCATATCGACCCGGATGACCTTTCCAGCGAACCCACTCGGGCGGAGAACAGCTATACAATCGTAACCGGGGACGATACCGACGAAACCGCCATGCTGGATGGCGTTACAATAACCGCCGGGAAATCTGCCGGGATGCGTAATTCTTACGGCGCTCCCGTCCTGAAAAACTGTACGTTTACCTTTCACCGCACGGGCATGCACAATCTGCGGAGCTACCCGAGACTCGCCGCCTGCACCTTCAAAGGGCACTCGCTGTCCGCCATCCGAAACAACGGTGGCAGCTTGATCCTGACAAATTGTCTGTTTACAGGCAACTCCGGCGTTTCGGTCGACAGCAGTTTTAACAACGTGCTGACGCTATGTAATTGTGTATTTAAAGCCAATAACTCGCGTGAAGCTATTGATTGTTGGGGTGAGAACCTCAGACTGTACAACTGCGAATTCCGGAACAACGTTGCCGGCGGCGTGGCCGGCGTCAAAGCACTGGTCGATGAAGAGTTTATCGCTGAGAATTGTGTTTTCGTAGGGAACGTTGGCGGAGCGATAGATTGTCATCGAGGACGGATGGTCGTATCGAATTGTCTTTTTGCGGGCAACACCGAGGGGGCATGGACGGGCGGCATCAATTCCTGGAGTGAGTATGCGATCATACGAAATTGCACATTCAGCAATAATGCGGGGAATCTTGGCGGCGGTGCTTTGAATCTTATCCGCGGGGGGAGCGTATCACACTGTATCTTCTGGAACAATAACTCGCCCGCTATAGAAGGCCGGGAACAGGAGATCGCGTTGGCCTATTGCAACATTCAGGAGGAATGGCCCGGCGATGGAAATATCATTGTAGATCCATGCTTTGTCGAGCCGGGGTATTGGGATCTGAACGGGACGGCGGATGATGCGGCTGATGATATCTGGGTGGAGGGCGACTATCATCTGTGTTCACAAGCGGGTCGTTGGGATCCGGTTCGCCAGGCGTGGGTGCAGGATGACGTCACGAGTCCTTGTATTGATGCGGGCGATCCGAATTATCCCATCGGGACCGAACCATTTCCCAATGGGGGGCGGGTGAATATGGGTGCGTATGGGGCTACCGACCAGGCGAGCAAAACGTTTTTCGGCGGACCTGTGTGCGAGGCCGTCATCGCGGGTGATATTAACGGCGACTGCGTGGTGGACTTCAAGGATATGGCCATTATGGTTTCCCATTGGATGATGCGCGGTGAAGATTTCGTGAATCAGCCTCCCATCGTGCGACTCATCGAGCCGCAGGAGGGGGATCGGATTATCTGGCCAGGCCCGACCACATTCTGCGCTGAGGCGGTCGATCCGGACGGCCGGGTCAATGAGTTGGCGTTCAAAATCCAGCATAAGACCGAGTCGAGCACGCGTACACTTGGCCTTGGAAGTGATCTTGTGGATGGCGCCTGGGTGCGTCAATACGACTGGCAGAGCAGCAATGAGTTGCCTTATGGGAACTGGACGGTTTGGGCGGAAGCCAGGGACAATGAAGGGACGATAGGTCTCTCGCCCGAAGTTGTTATCACGCTGCAACGTCCCTGATGACAATCGGTTGCCCGTGTTAGGGGAATTCGATGATGATCGAGAAGATCAATTTCAATCGTATTTGGATGATCGTCGTTCTCGCGATCTCGGTCAGTCTATGTCCGCTCTGCAGTGCAAAGACGATCTATGTGGATGCCGATGCGGCCGGAGCGAATGATGGCTCTCACTGGGCTGATGCCTATATCTATCTTCAGGATGCTATAGCTGATGCAAACGCGGCTCATGAGCCGGTCGAAATTCTCGTGGCTCAGGGCGTTTATCGACCCGACCGGGGCAGAGGGATCGTGTCGGGGGATCGGAGTGCGACGTTTCGGCTTCTCAACCACGTTGCCGTCTATGGCGGATATGCCGGCTTCGGTGAGCAGGATTTCAATGCGCGGGACGTCGAGCTCTATGAGACAATTCTTAGCGGCGATTTAAACACCGATGATACGTTCGTGGAGAGGGCTGATGATTTATTCAACGAACCCAGCCGACGAGAGAATACTTACCAGGTCGTGACCGCCAGCGATACGGATGAAAGCGCCGTTCTTGACGGTTTTACCATCACCGGAGGCAATGCCAATCTCTTTAGCCATCGGAATGGTGGTGGATTAGCAAATGAGTATGGTTCGCCATGGATTGCCAACTGTACATTCATTGGGAATTCGGCACAATATTACGGCGGCGGGATATATAATTATTACAGCCGTCCGACATTCATCAACTGCGCATTCATGAGGAATTCCACCGGGGGAGGAGGAATATACAATTATAAAAGCGACCCCAATCTCATTGATTGTATTTTCATTGAAAATTCGGGCACCGCCGTGCGTAACGTTAAGAGCAGTCCGCGTCTGACGAACTGCTTGTTCTTGCGGAACTCGGGCGGTGGAATGTCTAACCAGGAGAGCGATCCGATCCTCGCCAACTGCACGTTCAGGGATCATTCCGGTATGAAAAGAGGCGCGGGGATGTACAATTCTGCCAGCAATCCAAGCCTGACGAAGTGCACTTTCGTTGGAAACGCAGCGGAATATGGCGGCGGGGGGATGTACTCGACCGGCAGCAGTCCCGTTCTCGTTAACTGCACCTTTCATGAGAATACGGCGTTCTACGGCGGGGGGATGTACAATTCGGGCGGCGCTCCAGTTTTGAAAAACTGTGTATTGAGAGGCAATTCTGCCAACGATTACGGCGGTGCGATATACAATATGGGAAGTCATCTGTCCCTGACTAACTGTGTTCTCAACTCAAATCGGGCGAATTCTTATGGCGGAGGATTGTCCTGTAACAATAGCGATGCGATTTTAACTCACTGTACCTTTAACACAAACTCGAGTTCGGTTGGAAATGCTATTGCTTGTAATTCTCGGGACCAGAGAGGCCAGAGTATTATCACGATTGTTAACAGCATCCTTTGGGAGGGCAATCCGATTTGGATCAACGACCGTTCGACGGTGGGCGTTTCCTATAGCAATATCTCCGGCGGCTGGCCGGGGGAGGGCAATATCGATGTCAATTCGCTCTTTGTGTATGCGGAAGGCCCCGATGGCGTTGGCGGTACGGAAGACGATGATTTCCGCCTTTCGCCTTTGTCGCGGTGTGTTGATGCGGGTGATCCGGCCTATACGTTCTGTCCGGGTGAAACGGACGCGGACGGTCATCCGCGAATCATCAGTGATCGTGTGGATATAGGCGCCTATGAATTTCAGGGGATTCTCTATGTCGATGATGATACGCCTGCCGCCGGATGGAAATCCCGGGAGCTGGCTGGAACGGAATATTTTCCATTTCGCACGATCCAGGAAGCGATTAACATAGCGAAGGAGGGGTATACGATTATTGTCCAATCGGGTGTTTACGATAAAATCGATTTTCTGGGTAAGCCCATTACAGTCAAAGGCGCCGAAGGAACGGCCGTCATCGAAGCTCCATCGCCTGACGGTCGGGAAGGGGAAGGACGGGACGCGGTGACCTTTCATACGGGGGAGGGGCCGGAGAGTGTGCTGAAGAACTTCATTATCAGACATAGCGGGATGGCCATATCCCTCAACTCGCGAAGCCATCCGACGATCTCCAATCTCACCATTGTGGACAATGAATTCGGCATCGCGGCTTACGAAAATTCGACGCCGGATATCCGCAATTGTATTTTATGGAACAATAAGAACGGGAATCTGTTCCAGTGCGAGGTTCGATATAGCTGTATTGAAGGCGGGGCTCCTGGTGAAGGCAATATCAGTGTTGATCCGTTATTCGTCGATGCGGTCCACGGTGATTACCACTTGAAGAGCGAAGGCTGGCGGTGGAGTGTTTACGAGCAAACATGGATCTACGATGAGGTGACGAGTCCGTGTATCGACGCGGGAGATCCGGCTTCGTTGTTGGGCGACGAGTTGATGAGTGTTCCTCGGGATCCGGATAATCGGTTCGGTCTCAATCAACGCATCAATATGGGCACATTCGGTGGAACGCGACAGGCCAGTATGCCTCCCACTCGCTGGATTTTACCGGCGAATTAGCGACAGGTACGAAAAAAGGAAAGAATAAACCTCATAAACGCAGGATAAGTCGAATGGATTGAAAATTTTATTGTTAGGGGATTGGGCAAGTTGTACTATGGGAAAAGAGTTCTTGATGGGGGTATCATTTTGTCGTGCACGTCGTACATAAGATAACGAATTGTTAACCGGGGGGCGTCTTGTGAGAGGACATGGCGCGAAGAGGATTTAGTCTGGTCGAGCTTTTGGTGGTAATGGCCATTCTCTCGCTTTTGATGGGCATTGTGCTGCCGGGTTTGAGTAAGGTTAGATACCAGGCCCGAAGATTGCGCGGGACGAATAACCAGAAGCAGATTGTCGGTGGAATTAATCTTTTCTCAATGGATAATGACCACCGGTATCCCGAATCGGTGGCAACCATCGGGGACGATTCGAGCTGGAACTGGCAGGAGCCGATGATGTTGACGGGCTATCGCGCGCGAAGCCCTCGCTTGCATCGCTCCATGAGTGCTTATTTGCGGCGCTATCTTAAAGACGCCGACACGACCTATTGCCCGAATGCGCCTCGGAAATATACGTATCTTCAAGAGGCGTGGGATGCCGGTGATGCGTGGGATAATCCGGACACGCCGCCCGTCGAGGACCCGGTCAGTGGGACCTATTGCTTTTACTGGAACTACACCGGTTACCTGCAAGATAGGCCCTATCTTTTCAAGGGGCCGCGAAGCTCTATCGGCGGGCATAGGCAGAGCAAGCTACTCGTGAGTGATTACTTTGCCTACAACCATTGGCGAAGCGAAAACGCCTACAGCAGTTGCGAGAAGTTCAACGGGTCGTCCATCACGGAGGGGACGATCCTTTCTTCTGCCTATTGGTCCGCCAAAGCGGACGCCGGGTCGGATAAGCCGCGGATCAAGCTGCAAGCCGGCTATACGGACGGGCACGTTGAGAATTATTCGTCGGAGGATACCGTCATGATGCGAGTCATATTAAAACCACAAACCGGCGAACCGTATCCCGAGGATATCTCACCCGGCAGCTTTTTTCTCCCATACAACGCTTTGCGTTAGCTATAGAAAGGGTGAACTGCCATGTGCAAACGAAAAGCTTTTACGCTCATTGAGTTGCTGGTGGTGATCTCCGTCATTATGCTACTGATCGCGCTCTTGCTCCCAGCCTTGCAGAAATCCAGAAAACAAGCCAGAGCCATGATGTGTCAGGCGAACCTCAAGCAGTGGGGAACGGTGCTGGCACTCTACGTCGATGAGAACGAGGGACGGCTCCCGGTCATGAGCGGCGGGACGGTTCTCTGGTTCTTTCGGGGCTCATGGCTACCTGTAGGGGATCCCAATAGACCTAAAGTTTTTCAGAAGGTCGTTACAAGGGGCATTGCCTGTTGTCCTGTGGCCGTCAAAGTTGATCCTGGTCCCACAACGGGTGTTAGCCGTGGTTCGAGTCCCGACGGATCGTACGAAATAAGATGGAAGGGTGGTTCAACCCTCGAAGCATGGAAAATCACAAGTCCTCCCCCAGAGTTTCACGGTAGCTATGGCTTCAACGTTACGGCATTTCCCAAAAGCATCGACAACTTTTTGTCCAGGGGGCAGGCCAAAATCCCGGTGATTCTCGATTGCCCCGAGCGTATGGGCAGGCATATCAATACACGTCAACCGCCGAGGAGGGAGGGCAGTGGGTTACAAACCTTCTGCATCAACAGGCACAACGGGCATATCAACAGCCTGTTCCTGGATTGGTCCGTCAGGAAAGTCGGACTCAAAGAATTATGGACTTTGAAATGGGACGATCAATCGATCACTACCGGCCCGTGGACCAGGGCCGGAGGTGTCATGCCCGGAGATTGGCCCGAGTGGATGCAGGGATTCAAAGATTATTAAAGGGGTTTACGTCACATTATTCTGACTGTCAGCCTTTGAGGACGGCTAAGGGGACCATTCGGGCGACGGGTTTGACCCAGCCGCACTCGACGACGATCCGGACGACTTCGTCGATGTCTTTGTAGGCGCCCGGGGCTTCTTCTTTGATTCTGCGTCTGTCGCCGGCGATGAGCTTGACGCCTTCCATGCTCCGCCTGAATTGTTCGTCGCTGATCCGGCCGGGCGAGATGGTTTTGCCTTTACGCGACTTTCCGCGCGCTGCGGACCGACTCATGACGCGACCTGCGCCGTGGTTTACCGAACTTAACGATTCGGCTGATTTGCCGGTTCCGACGAGCAGATAGCTTGCGGTGCCCATGGAACCGGGCGTGATGATGGGTTGGCCGGTCCGTGCGAAGGGGCTGCCCGTCATATCTTTGGGGCCGAATGCGCGAGTGGCGCCCTTTCGATGCACCCAGAGCGGCTTGCCCTCGTGTGTTTCCAGCTTGGCCATATTGTGTGTGACGTCATAAATAAGCCTGAGCCGGGTCGGCCCGAACATCCTGTTGAAACACCGCCTAACGAGCAGGGCCATGATGTGGCGATTCGTAAAGGCGAAGTTCGCCGCGGCGGCCATCGCCGAGATGTATTTCCGGCCGGTTTGGGTATCCGTTTCCAGATAAGAGAGCATTTTCTTTCGGCCTTCGTTTTCCGGACGCTGGGCGGCAATGTTCATATATCGATCCGCGATCTCGTAACCGAATCGCCGGGAGCCGGAGTGGATCATGACGACAATCTGATTTTCAAAAAGATCGAATGTTCTGGCTAACGTCGGATCGAGAATCTGTTGGATATACTGAATCTCAATAAAGTGGTTTCCGCCTCCGAGTGTGCCGAGCTGGTTGGCGCCTTTTTGGATGGCGGCCTGCGGAACGACGGAGGGATCGGAGGGGAGACGGCCGTTTTCCTCAATTCTCTGGAGGTCGTCGGCGAATTGGTCCGGGTCGTAAGCTTCCCACGCCCGATGATTGGATTTCTCGACAAGAGCGGGTATCGAAGCAACGCCTTTGTGGATAACGGCTTCGATTCCGGCCTTACCTAATTTGAGGTTGTCTCTTCCTTCGCCGAGGGGGATATCCCGGGCAATATCGACGGCGACCTTATCGACATGGATATCTCCCTTCGAGAGGGGGGTATTGAGCAGGCGCATCCCGCAATTGATATCGTATCCGACGGCGGGCGGCATAATCGCCCCGTCCAGGCCCAAAACGGCGCCGATGGGCACGCCGAAGCCGACGTGGATATCGGCGGTGGCGAGGACTTTCCTGGCCGGGGGCAGGCAGGCGGCATCGTAAAGCTGGCGGACGGCGTCCGGCTCCAGGTTGACGCGCTCCGAGGCGAAAATCGTGGCATCCGTCACCATCTGGCCGCTTCGTTTGAGTCGCAGACGCACGGGATCGACGCGTATGGGTTTTATGGATTGTTCCGTCATTTTTTTGTTCTCTTTTTTTTATACAGGCAAATTTTTTTCATTTTGTTGCGATTTTAGCAGCTTTAACGGGAAAGTATAATATGAAAAGGGCAATAAGTGAATTTGGTGAGACTTTTGCTGCAAAGCACTGAATTCACTTGACAAAAGCCGATTTTTACGTTAAAGTAGATAATATTAAACATAGATATCTGTTGGGGATGCGTGGCCTCGGCAGCTATGTCGCACGGAGTAGGCACGGAATTGGCTATTGATGATGGGCGGTTTATTGTTGTCGAGACTCAGAGGATTGAATCGTTGACGGACGTAGCGTCGGGCACAGAGCCAATCTATGTATGGTCAATAGTCAATCATCGTTAGTCGATGAAAAAGGGTGTTTGCAGATGAAAATAAAATGGGCGTTTTTCGCTGTACTGGCCGTATCTTTTTTCCTGGTTAGGAATTCGACGATCAGGGCCGTCAATACGACGGATATTGACCGAATCAAAGCCAAGGGAGTTCTGAACGATCAGGATTATAGAATCATTGACGAATTTCTCGCGGAAGCGGTGCAGGAATTGGTGCGAACGCGAGACCTTGCGACCATCGCGAAGCGCCGGACCGTGATCATCAGCCGGAAGGGCACCCAGGGGCAATACGCCCAGCGGTATTCAGAAGCCGCTTATCAATATATCCAGGCTGGTTTTCAGGAAGCTCAGACCTTACCGGAAGAGCGGAAAACCAACGTTACTGTAAACCTGCTGATTCTAATTGACGGATTGGAAGATCCCCGCCTGAATGATTTAGCTGCGATGTGGTTGAAAAATCAGAACATGGTCATTCGGTATTGGGCGGTGAGTTGCCTGACCAATCCGACGATCCTGGCGCAGTTGAATGCGAACATCGAGTCGAATCCCGGGCCGGCACGAGCCATTGCAGCACGGCTCAAAGAGGTCGTCGAGAACAGCACCGGCGAAATACTCTCTCGGATGACGCGTTTTGTCACCAATGTGGACATTCCGCAAAGCGAGGAGCTTTTACTGCAAATAGCCGATGAACGGATCAAGAGATATGCGGATTGGACGGTCAAGTTCGAGCTTTACGATATCGGTTTCCTGAAACTGTTGGAAAGCAAGATCCCTTTGTCCTCTTCAGGTTTAGGTGGACTCCCGACCACGACAACGCCCCGAAAACCGGAGGTGGCTCGACGGTTCGCACAGTTGTATTCCTATGTGGTACAAAGGTACGTCAAGGGCGGCGGCGCCGGCGTCCTGAACGAGACCCAAATCGGCCATTTGGTCTCCGTCTTGATCGAAGTTGAAGAAAAGTGCGTGAGCAGGCTTTTAGGCCAGCCGCAACAGGCCATCCGAAGAGCCATTGAGCGAGAGAGCCTGACCGCGGTTTTAGATGAGCATAATCGATTGCTCGGTAATGAAACGACGCCCGGCCAATTATCGACAAAACTGGGATTTGATTATGGTACGGTTGCCAACGGCGCCAAACGCACTTCGCCCATCCTTTTACCTGATCCGCCTCAATAGCGGTCAAACGGTTCCTTTTTGAAATTTGCGTCCTGACACACTGATGATATATCAGATCTAATCTCTCTCCAATTGAACAAGCTCGTCCGAAAAATTTAACTCCGATACTTCTTTGCCGTGCGCGTGTGTTTTTGTTAAGATACGCCCGTTTACAGTAGGTTGACGTGTTGATTCCATATATCTGACCGGCTTATTGAAAGGAGTGCACGATGGCCATGACCGAAGACATAGTGTCCGCCTGTCTTGATGAGTGTAAGGAGCATTTTACGACCGAACTGCTTCCGTTTTGGCTGGACCGGTGCAAGGACGACGAGAACGGCGGTTTTATCACCCATTTCGACAAAGACGGCAACGATACGGGAGAGAATGAGAAATCCATGCTCGCTCAGGCTCGCACCGTTTACTCCATGGCATCGACCCATCGTGCCGGCTATGGTGACGGCCGGTGCGCCGAATACGCAAAGCACGGCGTCGATTTTCTTATCGACAAGATGTGGGATGAAGAGCACGGCGGCTTTTTCTGGATCACCGACCGGGCGGGCAACGTCACCTGTGATAAGAAGATCCTCTATGGCCTGTCCTTCATCATGTACGCCATGAGTGAATATACCCTGGCCACGGGCGACCCTCGCGGCGCCGAATACGCGGAGAAGACCTTCGATCAGCTTAAGAAATACGCGGCCGACACGATGTATGGCGGCTATTTCGAGATGTTCGAGAAAAACTGGGACCTCTGTGGTCCCGGTCCACAGGGCGGGGACCGAAAGACCCTCGACGTTCATATGCACTTAATGGAGGCCTTCACGACGCTCTATGAGTGTACCGGCCAATCCATCCACCGGCGAACGCTCATAGAAGACATCGATCTGCTCATTAAACAGATTCTTCATCCTGAGTATGCGACCGGTATCCCGCAATTTACCATCGATTGGAAAGTCGCGCCGCAGATCAAGTTCGATATTGTCTGGGGCTGGGATCGTTTTACCGAAGGCGGGCAAAAAGCAAATGCCGAGGATAATACCTCGGCGGGGCACAACGTTGAATTTGCCTGGCTGCTCGCCCATGCGACGGACATTATGGGGTGGGGCTTCAAGGAGTATCGGGGCATTATTAAGAAGGCGATGGATCACGGACGGGATAACGGCATCGATCCGGAATACGGCGGGGTGTACGTCGAAGGCCCGCACTCCGGGGGCGTCTATGATATGGAGAAGGAGTTCTGGCAGCAGGCCGAGGTGATGATCGGTATGTTGGAGGGATGTCTGCGTTTCGGGCCGGAGGATTACTGGCCCGCGTATGAGAACGTGCACCGTTTCGTGTTCGATCAGATGATTAACCACCCGGTTGGGGAGTGGTGGCCGTTAACAACGCGAGAAGGCGAGCCGATCTGGACGCACATGAGCCATTCCTGGAAGGTAAACTACCATACGATTCGTTGTATGGTGCAATGTATCAAACGCCTTGAAAAGCTGCTTGAAAGCCTTCAGTAACGGAAAGTTTGCCTATGGATTATCAGGGTCGATACGACATCTTTGATGTTGGAAAAATCAGCACCTATCCGCTGGATACACGCTCCAACAAAGTGACTCTCGATGATCTCGTCCGGCCGGATGATGTGAGTAATCTCACAATCTCATTGCCAGAAAAGATTACTCGGAATGTTGAGATTATTGCCCGGGAGATTGTTGAAGCTCGACATGCCAACAAACCCGTCATTCTTTTTACCGGGGCCCACCTGATAAAAAATGGTCTCGGGCTTTTGCTGGTCGATCTTGTCAAGCGTCGTCTTGTGAGCCTTGTGGCCGGCAACGGGGCTACGGCTATCCATGATTTCGAGCTGGGGCTGATCGGTCAAACGAGCGAGAACGTCCCGGATGCGCTCGGCAAGGGCCGGTTTGGTATGGCCTATGAGTTTGCCTATATCAACGATGCGCTCTCTGTGGGCAATCAATGTGAACTTGGCTACGGCGAATCCCTGGGGCGAATGATGTGTGATAAAGAGTTCCGAGACCAGGTTTTCGGGTTGTCTGCAAAAGAGAATATATCGAAGCAATTTGCTCATCCCGACGTGAGTGTTCTTGCTGCCTGCTATGAGAACAGCATTCCTTTCACCGTGCACGTCGGGATCGGGACGGATGTAATCGACCAACATCCATCGTTTGACGGTAAGGCCAAAGGGGGCTGCTCCGGCCGGGACTTCCTGATCTACACACAGGAAATCTCCCGTCTGACAAATGGCGGCGTTGTGCTCAACATAGGAAGTGCCGTGACCGGTCCGGAAGTTCTGCTCAAAGCCGTCTCGATGGTGGCGAACACCGGCAATATCCCCAAGAGCATTATCACGGCAGATTTCGACCTCCGTCACCATGACGCACGTGTGATGAGCGATGAATCGGAGCAGGGCTATTATTATCGCGACCAGAAGAGTGTGGTGACGCGAATCCCCCGGGCTTTTGAGGGAAAAGGCTATTACATTGAGGGCAATCAGAAACAGACCTTTCCTTTGCTCTATCAGAAGATTATGGAACAGTTACAAGGCTCGACATCATGAAAGAAGATCGCATCGAGGAAATCCTCAATCGAATTAAGAATGTCAAGGTCGCCGTCTATGGCGATTTTTGTATTGATGCCTATTGGGTGTTCGATCCCCGCGGCTCGGAGGTTTCGGTCGAGACGGGCTTGCAGGCGCAGGCGGTCCGCAAGCATTATTACTCCCTTGGCGGGGCGTCTAATGTCGTGGCGAATCTGGGCGCACTTGAGCCGGCGACGATTCAGGTCATCGGCGCGATCGGTGATGATATTTTCGGAAGGGAATTAACTCGCCAGTTCAACGAGTTGGGCGTGGACACGAGGTGGCTGGTCGTTCAAAAGGAGAATTTCGATACGGTTGCATTCGGAAAACCCTATCTTGAGGAGAAAGAACAGCCCCGAATGGACTTCGGTTTTTTCAATATTCGATCTGAAGCAACCGATCAGGCTTTATTGGATGGCATCAAGAATGCGTTGCAGACGGCTGATGTACTGATTGCCAATCAGCAGGTTCCCGGATCGATTACGAACGAATCCTTCATTGAGCGAGCCAACGGTCTATTCCGAGAATTCGACGATAAGATCGTTCTGCTGGATTCCCGGCATTTCGGCCATAAATTCAAGTATATTTATCGTAAGACCAATGACTTGGAGGCGGCGAGCCTGAACGATGTCGAGGTTGGGCTTGACGACGTCATTCCCTTGGCCGACGTGCAACAATACGCCATGAACCTCTATCGGCAGTTCGACAAGCCGGTGTTTCTCACTCGCGGCGCACGGGGAATTCTGACCGTCGATTCGGAGGGACTGCATGAAATTCCCGGTATTCAACTCTTGAAAAAGCTCGATATCGTCGGGGCGGGCGATACGGTCACCAGCGCCCTGGCCTTATGTCTGGGCGCGGGTGTCGGTCCCGCCGAGGCCGCCGAGTTCGCCAATCTGGCCGCGGCGGTCACCGTACAGAAACTGTTCCAGACGGGTACCGCCTCCGGACCGGAAATTCTCGAAATCGGACCGGATCCGGATTATATCTATCAGCCGGAACTGGCTGAGGATCGACGCAAGGCGAAGTATTTAGACGGGACCGAAATCGAACTTTGTTGTGAATCCGTCCCGGTAGGTCACATCAAACACGCCGTCTTCGATCACGACGGGACCGTCAGTACGTTGAGACAGGGCTGGGAGTTGGTTATGGCGCCCGTCATGATGAAGGCTATTCTCGGCGATCAGTACGAAACGGCGGACGAGTCCCTTTATGATAAGGTGCGCGACCACATCGTTGACTATATCGATAAATCCACCGGGATCCAGACCATCGTCCAGATGGAGGCTTTGGTCGAAATGGTCAGGGAATTCGGTTTTGTTCCGGCCGAGAACATCCTTGATAAATTCGGGTATAAGGAAATCTACAATCAGGCTCTAATGGAGCAGGTTGGCGGGAGAGTCGAAAAATTCAACCGAAGGGAGCTCGATATCAATGATTATACGATCAAAGGCTCTTTGGAATTCATCCAGGCTCTGAAGCAAAGAGGTGTCAAAATTTACCTCGCCAGTGGGACGGACCGCCAGGACGTTGAAACTGAAGCCAAAGCGCTGGGATATGCGGATCTTTTCGACGGGGGTATTTATGGAAGTGTCGGCGATATTACGAAGTATTCCAAGAAAATGGTGATCGATAACATCATGACGGATAATCAACTTCAAGGGCCGGAGCTTGCCGTCTTCGGCGACGGTCCCGTTGAGCTGCGGGAGTGCGTCAAGCGCGAGGGTATCGCTATCGGGATCGCGACCGATGAGATTCGCCGCCATGGGCTCAACGTCGAGAAACGCACCCGTTTGATCAAAGCCGGCGCGCACGTTGTCATCCCTGATTTTTCAAAATATCAAAATCTCTTGCAGTTCCTGTTCGAAGAAGAATAGGTCTTATCACACGAGGCTGGGCCAGGTCGATATGCGAATATAAGCGCAGCAAGTGTGGACAGATGACGGCGTTCCCGGAGAAAACAGGGATTTCGGAAGAAAATATACGCAATCAATGTGCCCCCGACCAGGCACACAGTATTTCTTTAATGGGGCTGGCTCAGACATCTTCAAGCTCGGCGAGGAAGGAATCATCGTCGTCCAGGTCCAACTCTGGAAAGCTGCCGGAAGGGGCTTGTTCGGGCTTTTTCGGCGGGGCCTTCTTGGGCGCCGCCGCTTTGGGTTTCGCCGGCTGGGGCGGTTTGATCTCTTTGGGTTCACCGTTAATCTGAAGTAAAAAAGTCAACGGGCCAATTGTAATATAGTCACCTGCCTGAACGGTAGCGTCACTGATACGCTTGCCGTTAAGGAACGTGCCGACTTTTGAATCGAGGTCGCGAATTTTGACCGTCTCGTTATTTTGACTAAGTTGGCAATGTTTTCTGGAAACAACCCTAAGAGGAACGCATAAATCACAGTCGTGACGTCGACCGATGACCGTCAGATCGCGTGGCAAGGAAAAAGCTTTGTGTGAGCCGTCTTTTTTGAGTAACACCAAATTCGTATCCATTTGGCTTCCTCCTTCATCATTTCGCCATATACCACCGACACTCGCATTATAGATATAAACGAATCATATTGCAAGAGAAATCGGACGATAAATAGTATTGACAGGGCCGGGACGGTGGAGTAATTGTATTGATTCCCGGTTGTATGGGACAATAGAAACCAATTAGCTTTAGGGATTCGGATAGATCAATGGCAAGAATTAGACTGCCTGACAGCAGTACATTAGAAGTGAATGACGGAAGCACAGCGGCGCAAGTCGCCGCACAAATAGGCCCGGGCCTTGCGAAAGCAGCCGTCGCGGCCAAGATTGACGGGCACTTGGTGGATTTGTCAACGCCACTCCAGGGTGAGGTCGCCGTCCAAATCATCACGCCCAAAGATGCGGAAGGGCTTGAGGTGATGCGGCATAGCTGCGCGCATATTATGGCCGAGGCGATCTGTCGTCTTTGGCCGGATACCATGCTGGTTTACGGCCCCACAGTCGAAGATGGATTTTACTATGATGTCGATCTCGATGAGCCGATCCGGCCGACGGATTTCGAGCGGATCGAAGAGGAGATGAACAAGATTATCCAGGTGGACGGGCCGTTCATGCGTATCGAAATGGGCAAGGCCGAGGCGATGGACAAGCTGGCCGGCGATAAGTATAAGATTGACAACATTAATCGAGCGGATAGTGATGTGATCAGTTTCTATTCGCATGGGGACGCTTTCGAAGATTTATGTCGAGGTCCCCACGTGCCGAGCACGGGGAAAGTCGGAAGTTGTAAAATCATGTCCGTCGCCGGTGCCTATTGGCATGGCGACCCGACGCAGAAAATGCTCCAGCGTGTCTATGGCACGACCTGGCCGACGAAAAAAGACCTCGACGATTATCTGCAAAGGCTTGAAGAAGCCAAGGCGCGGGACCACCGTGTCCTGGGCAAACAGCTCGATCTGTTTAGTTTTAACGAGGCCGGTCCCGGCTTCGCGTTCATGCACGCCAAGGGAATGGTGATCTGGAACGCCATCGTGGATTTCTGGCGAAGCGTTCACGATCGATATGGATATGAGGAAATCCGCACGCCGGTGATTCTCAACGAGCAGCTTTGGCATAAGAGCGGTCATTGGGATAATTACAAAGAGAATATGTACTTCACCGATGTCGATGATGTCGGCTATGCGATCAAACCGATGAATTGTCCGGGCGGATGTCTGGTCTATAGGACCCGGCAACATTCATATCGGGAATTTCCGATGCGCGTCGCCGAGTTGGGACTCGTGCATCGCCATGAAGCGAGCGGCGTGATGCACGGACTTTTTCGCGTCCGGCAGTTCACGCAGGATGATGCCCATATCTTCTGTACACCGGATCATATAACGTCCGAGATCATAGGCGTCATTAATCTGACTTTTGAGATATATCGAGCCTTTGGTTTCGAGGATTTTCACATCGAGCTGTCCACCAAGCCGGAAAAGCATATCGGCTCGGACGAAATTTGGGAAACCGCCACGAATGCGCTTGAAGAAGCCCTCAAAACCAAAGGGATTGACTACCAAATCAATGAGGGGGACGGGGCGTTTTACGGGCCGAAAATCGATTTTCATATTCAGGATTGTCTGAAACGATCCTGGCAATTGGGGACCATTCAACTGGACTTCTCGATGCCGGAACGGTTCGAGATGGTCTATACCGATAAAGATAATACGGAAAAGACGCCGGTCATGATTCATCGGGCGGTGTTGGGTTCTTTCGAGCGTTTTATCGGAATTCTTATTGAACAT
>Ga0272442_10001847_pt1 | contig 31402 bp, 15 predicted proteins | sample SSMForm2O_FD_200262 | JGI IMG/M metagenome (GOLD analysis project Ga0272442, IMG submission 200262) | Marine sediment archaeal communities from Little Sippewissett salt marsh, Falmouth, MA, United States - SSM-Form-2O | ecosystem: Environmental > Aquatic > Marine > Wetlands > Sediment ... | reverse complement strand
TTCTGCCATACCTGCTCGGGTGTATTGTTTGGGAACGAATAACGATAGTATTCATTCAGGCGACCGTAGCTGTAGAGTTTGCCCTTGCGCCGGACAAGGTGCTCCGGAAAGTGTGTGGCCATATAGCCGTTCGGCTCCTCCCGGATGAAATCATTATTCCAGCCGGCCATATAAGCATGGGTGGCGACGATTGTTGGTTTGCGGGGGTGGCGATCTATGACGGATTGAGCCCAGTCCAGCACGTTGTCATCAGGTTCCATCTCGAGACCGATATGGATGAATTCGTATCCCCCGGCCGTGAACGTCGTGACGGAATTGCCGATGCGAAAGCTATCCAGATACCACGGTTGGTTCTTAAAGTGGATAGACTCCGGACCGAAGTAGGCGCCATACAGCTTCAGGCCGTCGATCACTCTGGGCCGCCAATGCGGTTTGCCCGGCGTTTGATTAAATCCTGGTGCTTTCACGTTGCTGTCGTAATCATGATTGCCGGGGATCGTACTATAAGGCAATACGCCGTGCAGTACATAGAGGGCGCCCGAGGCGGCCAACGCCTGGAAGTTGCTCGCTTCGTCGCTGCCGTGCGACTGCCAGATGTCCCCCAGATGTGTGGTGAAAACGATGTTTTCGCGGGCCGCTTCGCTGCGTAACCAGGCCGTTTGTGCATAGAAGCAGTTCATTCCCGGGCCCATGGCCGAATAACCCATGTGCTGATTCTTGAGCAGGGTCAATTCCTGGGTGTCAGGTAGTACGGCAATCTTGAATTTTTCTGCGCCGGGAGCAATACAACCCGAAAGCAATATGAGGACGCAGGAGAATGAAAAGGAACGCCTGAGGGAAAGCATAAAAGAGCCTTTTTGCAGGGATTTGCCATTTAACGTCATAATCGATATCTTCGAGCAATGTTTCTCCGCTCGTGTTGCGAAAGCCCGTTAGAAGCTTTGCGGTATGGGCGGTCCGCAGGGCCAGCCTAACTCGAACGTATGGCCGGCCGGGAAGGCGGTGACTTCCTCGACGTGGGCGTCGATAAAGACGGCGTTGGCCTTGCCTTTGTTGATGTCTCCGCCGGGGGCGCTGTGAAACGTCGCGAAGTGGTCCTGGCCGGTGCCGGGGGTGGGACGAAGGTTGTTGTCGTTGATGATGGCATTGCCCAATTCCGGGACACGCCACGAATTTTCCTCTGAGAAGAAGAATACGCGCGACGGATTCACGACCATCCCTTCCTTCTTGATGTTGGCGATCTCCTTCTTATATTGGGCGGGCACATAATTCCACGCGTCCCCGTTCAGATAGGAATTCATGCAGTAGCTGTACTGGGGCTCGATGGGAATGCTTACACCGTCGCAATTATTACAGCCCATCATTTTCGCCACCACGTTGAATTCGGGGCACAAGTTAATATCTTTGTCCTTCAGATAAGGCCAGAAGCACCCGGCATCCTGCGGTCTCTCCGTCAGACTCAGGCTGGCGTTGTGCCATCGGCACCCGCTGTAATTACTCTTATAGAGCCAACTGAATGAGTAAGGGAAGACACTGTCATTGTCGTCCAGGTACAACCGCCCCGCCAGGCCGTAGTTTTTCAAATTGTTCCGGCACAGAAGTTCCCTGGCCTGCTTTTTCACCGTTTGCAGTGCCGGTAACAGGATGCCTAACAAGATCGCGATGATGGCGATGACAACCAACAACTCGATAAGAGTAAACGCGTTTTTTCTTTGCATCATTATGTTCCTCAGAGATCCTACCAGTCGGGTATGGGCGGGCCGCTCGGCCAGCTTAGGACAAACGTGTTGCCGGCGGGCCGGGCATCAACCTCCTCGACGTGCGAGTCCACAAACACGGCATTGGCCGTACCCATTTCCACGTCTCCGCCCGGAGGATTGTGATATGTTGCAAAACAGTCGGTATTGCACGGCGGCGTCGAACGCAGGTTATTGTCATTGATACCGGCGTTGCTGAGGCCCGGAATGGGCCGTGTATTTTCCTCAGAGAAAAAGAACACACGCGACGGGTTCACGACCTGGCCTTCCTTGCGGACGTTTTCCATGTTCGTGCGAAACTGTTGCGGCACGGCATTCCAGGCGTCCCCGTTGAGGTAAGAGTTCATGCAATAACTATATTGCGGTTCCATGGGAATGGAACCGTTACAGCGAGGGCAGCCCACCATTTTCGCCACAATGTTGAATTCGGGGCACAGATGAATATCTTTATCCTTCAGATAGGGCCACATGGGACCGGCAAGGTCCGGCCTCTCATTCAGACTCATGTCGGCATCGTGGTAGCGGCATCCTGTCCCGCCGTCCTTGTAGAGCCAACTGAATGAATAGGGGAAGCTATAGTCGTTGTCGTCCAGGTACAGCCTTCCCGCCATACCGTAGTTTTTCAGATTATGTCTGCACAGAAGATCCCTGGCCTGCTTTTTCACGCGCTGCAGGGCCGGCATAAGGATGGCCAGCAAGATAGCAATGATAGCGATAACAACCAACAATTCGATTAAAGTGAAGGCTTTTCGTTTTTCCATGATGTTGCTCCCACATAATCTGTTCTTAAAAAACAGCCATATGACACCTATCCTAAGGATAAACTGTTATAACCGCCCAGTCAAGAGAAAAACCCATATTTGAGCTAACATTTTCGGACGGTTAATGGGACGTTACGAACGAAAAACCGCGTTTTATTCATGCGGCCAGATTTGCTCGGCCGTCCGGGCGATGGCGGTGTATTTCTGTCTGGCTTCTTTGTAGATGGCTTGAACTTCCACCCGTTCCGCGTCGGACGAGTATCGGCCGGATTTTTCCGAGACGTCGAGCAACCGGTCGATCCAGCGAATCATATATTCCGCGTCGGCTTTGGACACCGTCGGTTTACCGTCCACTGTGATATACACCGGGCTGGTATGGGCCTGGCGCAACCGGTCGTCCGGGCTTCTAAAGATCGCTCGGGCGGCGATCCAGCCGCTGCGCTTGGGTTGATAGGCCAGGGTGAGCAATTCTTCAAGGACCGGTGAAGCCTCTCGGTTTTTCAGATCGATCTTCTCGATCACATTCGCATCGGCAATCAATTCAAGCGAGTCCATCGGCTGGATGCTTCGCAGTTCGGCTTTGATTTGAATCGGGTTGCTGCGGCCGGTTCGGTACTGTATCCGTTCTCCGCAGTCCAGGTCGTTAGCGGTGAGGATAAGGATCGGGCCGCTTGTGGCGAATGTCCGGCCGGCTCGGATCGCCTTGAGATAGTTGGCCTCGGTCAGGGAGCCGTCCAGCTTGGCGTACGTTCGGTTGTAACCAAGCGGTACCGGCATCACGCCCATCGCCGAGCCGCCCGTGACGGCCAGTTTGAAGCCGCAGTTCAAGAAGCGATAGTACGTCTGGTTCGTTCTGTGAAAAAGCTCATCCTTGCCCCAGTTCTCCGATTCGTCTCCGGCGATGGCCCCGGCCATGCCCCATCCCATGCGCAGCGTGGCTTCGCGATGAAAGTGATTATGGCAGATCTGAACGGAATCGAACAATCCCAGGGCGACGCCGACCACGTTCTCGCCCCAGATCGGCTTGTCGGCGTCGATGACGCAATCCGGCGATGCTTCTTTGGCCATTCGGGCCAGCACGGCGTCGCAGGGATAGAGGCTGTTGCCCGCCGGCATCTTGACGGGCCGGGTTAATCCGAACATCAGGAGCGCTCCAACGGACTCGAATGCGTCCCCGCCGATGCGTTCGATCTCCTGGTTTCGCAATGTGACGATATGTTGTCCGCCGGCGCGAAAACTGGAGCCGGTCTCCCAGTTCGGCCAGGCATCGTCTGTCGTATCGGTCTGCTGGTGATTCCAAAGCGTCAGGATCGGCTCCAGGTTGATATCGTCGGCTATTGCAAGCTGTTTAAGGACCGTCGGGTGATCCAGGCCGAAGTGGCAATGCGTATCCGCAGAATACCAGCCCTCCCGGGACATATTGATCCATCGCTTAAGAGTGATTTCCACGTAGGTCGTTTGGTTTGTTTCGACGGTGACCTCGTTGTCCACGGGCCGGTACTCTTTACCCCGCTCGATATGAATCGTGGCCTTACCGGCGGGGACCGTGATGAGGAAGTAGCCGTTGCAGGAGAAACTGCGATCTTTCGCATACGGCGTGCAGGATTTCGTAGCCGGATTGAAAAACCGTTCTTCTCCGACGCTTACCCAAGCCCGACAGGGCCGCGGCACCAGGGATCCCGATTCATAGACCGCTACAGAAATATCGCCGGTCTCGGCGCCCAGGCCCGACCGGTACGCCAGCAGCGCCACAAAAAAAATCACCCACGTCAGCCATCGCCTCTTATGATTTTGCATGTCTGTATTTTAATACATTGGCCGGCGAGTGCAAATCCTTTTGAATTGAATATCGGGTATGAAAAGTAAGAATTCCTTTTCTCTATTTCGTGTGGGTTATCTGGTCTTAAACGGAAAAACTTCATGAAAAATAGACTCGAGTGTGTTAAAACTCTTGTTAAAAATAAGGTTCCGGAATTTCAGAAACCTATTATGATGATGAACAGATTATCTTTATTGATCCTTTTGTGCACGGCGGCGTTATGTTTTTCGAAGGATACAATTACGCCGGCTATCCGCAAGGTCTCCGAGGTTAAAACCCGCGCCCGCCGGGTGATTGAGCGGTACTCAGAGCCCGAAATCATCTCGTATGGGATTCTCGACGTGACGAAACCTCCGTATTCGGTCGATAACACCGGCGTACGAGACGTCACCGCCCCCCTGCAGCAAGCTATCATTGATGCCCGAGATGCGCAGCTTGTCTGTTATTTGCCCGCCGGACGTTACAAGGTATCGGATACGCTTGAGGGAATTATTGGGGTCATCGAATGGGATGACTGGCCTTACGCCGGCTACTCCGATCCGTGGGTGGCCGAGGCGTCTTTTCACTATCCCTGTGTGCTCGCCGGTTCCAGCGGCGACGCTCGGACGCGAATTGTATTGCGTGACAAAGCCCCCGGCTTCGATGATCCGTCTCATCCGAAGCCCGTCATCTATTTCTGGGCCCGTTCGATGCAATCCTTCGGACCGCGCGATCCCAATACGCCCCAGGGCAACATTAACTTCAATCAAAAGATCATGAGCCTCGACATCGACCTGGGTCGGGGCAATCCCGGCGCTATCGGTATCGATCATCGCGGCGCCGAGGGGGCAACTATCGAGGACATTCGAATCACTGCGAACGGCGCCTTCGCCGGCTTGCGGAATGCTCCCGGTTCCGGAGGAGCGATGCACGGCATCGAAGTCACGGGCGGTCGATACGGCCTATATCTATCAGGAAGTCAACCTTCTCCGCTGGTCAGCGATGTTAAACTAATCGGCCAGACGGAAGCCTCGATTCTCTGCCGAACCCGCGGGCCGTTAACCATCGTGGGCGCCGAAATCGGCGGTGCCGGTATTCAGGGACAACTTGCCAACGCCGCCTGGAGCGGGGCTATCAGTCTCATTGACAGTATCATTCGCCTGCGCGGAAGGGAACCCGTGATCGACGCCAGGCGGTCCGTCGTGATGGACAACGTATGGTTACACCGTTGCGAGCGGATCGCGGTTGTTGGCGATAATCCGCCGCTCATGGGTGATGCGCAAGGTTGGACCCATGTTCGCCGATACGTCGCCGGAGGGATTCAAAACTATCCCGAAGATCTCCGCGCACAAACGGACAAAGATCCGATCTGGGTGGACCGTAGGCAGATAAAAGATCCTATTGTAGTTATGGAATCTTCTCAAGAACCTCCGCCTCAAGAATTGCTCTCCCGACATAAGTTGCCAAACCTGCCCGACTGGGCCAATCCCGATGTTGTGAATGTTAAGACTCCGCTTTTCAACGCTAAAGGCGACGGAAAGACCGACGATACCAACGCCATCCAATCCGCTATCGACCGGCATCGGTATATCTTTCTGCCCAAGGGCCGGTATTGCATTTCGAAGCCTCTGAGACTCAGGGCTGATACCGCACTGTTCGGTCTGACCAATATACTCACGCAAATTACGAGCATTGACGGTGCGCCGGCCTTCTCCGATGTGGAGCATCCCCGCCCGCTGATCGAGACGCTTGACTGCCCCGAAGCGACGACGAGTCTGCAAATGATGACGTTGGACGTTCCGGTCACCAATCCCTGTGTATATGCCTTGCATTGGAAGGTCGGCGACGAGGCTTTCGTTCGCAACATCTATCCGATTCGTCCCATCTGGCATCCCCACGCCATCGCCATGAGTCACCCAATGGTGCGCATCTCCGGCTCCGGCGGCGGTCGCTGGTACACCCAGACGCTGCTCGGTTGGTGGTCGCAGGGGCCGGATTATCGACATTTGCTCGTCGAGGGCACAAGCCGACCGCTTCGCTTCTACCACCTCCAACCTCAGCACGCCCGAAGCGAGGCTATGATCGAGTTCCGCAATGCCCGGAACATCGACGTGTATTCGATGAAGGCCGAGGGCGATGTCACAATCGTATGGCTGAATCGTTGCCGGGCCGTTCGCCTGTTCGGCTATGGAGGCAACGCCTCTCCGAGCCCCGGCCGGGCGATCTTTCGACTCGATAACTGCTCGGATATCCAACTGATCAACGTCAATCCGCAGATGTGGGGCGCTGGTAAATGGGGCGCTCTGGGTGTTCATTACGAACCGGAAAGCTGGAATATTCTCAGGGATGCCTCATTCACGTTGAACGGCATGGAGCAGTTCGCACTTTATCAATTGAAATAAGTCCGGCTATTTCGGATTTTTTTAGTCGTGAAAATCCGATGGCAAATTTTTTGACTTATGGTGTGTTATCATGTAGTCTTAGCGTCGAGTTATGGATAACTGTGCATATTGACGTGTGAATATCAATGGGGATGATATCTAATGGGGTGTTGTCATTTACACAGGCGTATTCTTCTTGTCCTATTCATTGCGGGGTATTCCTTTTGTTTAGCCGCATTCGCTGAAGGGAAACTCGGCGACGGATTGCCCGAATCCGGGCGCGCGCTGTATCGCGTTTCCTGTGCGGCCTGTCATGGTCCGGACGGCCGGGGCGCTTCGGCGGGGATCGTGGGATTCGATACGCCCCTCCCGGATTTTACCGATTGCAATTTTTCCACCCGTGAAGCCCAGGCCGACTGGGTTCTCGTCGTAATGGAAGGGGGGACGATTAGGGCGTTTTCGGAGATCATGCCGGCTTTCGGCGACGCGCTGACCGCCGAACAGATCGAGAAGATTTTACAGTATATCCGATCTTTATCTGATTGTAGCGATTGGCCCCGGGGAGAATTTAACCTGCCTCGCGCCCTTTACACAACGAAAGCCTTTCCCGAAGATGAAATCGTTTTTCACAGCGATATTAAAACGGATGGACTGGACAAAATCGGCAATAAGTTCATCTACGAACGTCGTATTGGCTCGCGCAATCAGGTGGAAGTGGTTGTGCCCTTCGGCTGGAATACGATCGAACCGAGCAGCGGCGGCGGCAAAAGAGAATGGGCGTCCGCCGTGGGGGATGCAAGGTTGGGTGTCAAGCGGGTTCTTCATCACGATTTGTCGTCGGGATCGATCTTTTCCGTGGGTGGGGAAGTTTTGCTTCCGACGGGCGATGAAGACGAAGGTTTTGGAAACGGCACGACGGTCTTCGAGCCTTATTTTGCCTTTGGACAGATTCTGCCGGATGATTATTTTGTTCAGTTTCAAGGGGGAGTGGAATGGCCTTGTGACGACGACCCCGTCCAGGAAGAAGCGTTTTGGAAAGTCGTCGCGGGGCGGACGTTTGCCGTTGGGCAATATGAGAGCGCCTGGTCGCCGATGGTCGAGATCTTAGGTAAGAAACATCTCAGTGACGGCGACGATGCCCGTTGGGATATCGTGCCGCAGATACAAATTGCTTTAAACAAGCGGCAACATGTGCTGCTTGGAATCGGTATGCGAATCCCTCTGAACGATAAGAAGATGCGTGAACCTCTTTTCGGCGTCTATCTGTTGTGGGATATGTTTGATGGTGGCTTTTTTGAAGGTTGGTAGGAGGCTACCCGTGAAGTATGTCGTATATGTCGTCATGATGTTTTTGTTTGTCTCGCCGTCATTAGCGCAGCCGGCGGGACCGATGTTTCATATGTCCGATCGGTGTATGGCCTGTCATAACGGCCTGGTGGATACCTCGGGCAAAGATATTTCCATCGGCGCCAACTGGCGCGGCGCGATGATGGCTCAATCGGCGCGCGATCCGTACTGGCAGGCGGGCGTCCGGCGGGAGATTATGGATCATCAAGGCGCCCGGCAGGCGATTGAGGATAAATGCGCATCGTGTCATATGCCCATGGCGCGATTTACCGCTAAAGCAGGCGGAAAAATGGGCGCCGTATTCGAGCATCTACCCATTGCCCCAACCCAGACCGAGGAGGATATTCTGGCCGCGGACGGTGTGTCGTGTGCGATGTGTCACCAGATAACGGAAGAGAAGCTGGGCACCGAAGAAAGCTTTACGGCCGGTTTTGAGGTGGATACGCAAAAGCCCCTGGGCCAGCGTGCGGTTTATGGTCCTTTTGAGATTGATACCGGGCGAACGCGCGTTATGCAATCTTCCGCCCAATTCGTCCCGACGATGAAGAGCCATCTCCAGGACGCCGCATTCTGTGCCTCGTGCCATACGCTCTACACGCATGCGTTGGGACCGGACGGCAAAGTCGTGGGTAAATTACCCGAACAGGTCCCTTACCTGGAGTGGAAACACAGCGCCTATAGGGAATCCCGAACGTGCCAATCCTGTCACATGCCCGTCTTACAGGAGCCCACGGACGTATCTTCCGTTTTGGGCTTGCCGAGAGAGGCTTTTTCGCAGCATGTTTTCCGTGGCGGCAATTTTTTCATGCCGAAACTTTTTAACCGGTATCGAGTTGAGTTGGGCGTGGAAGCTCTCCCGTCCGAGTTAACTCGAACGATGGAGCAAACCGAGGCGCATCTTCAGACAAAAACGGCAAAGGTAGGTATCCAACAAGCCGTTGTAAGAAACGGTCGTTTGCAGGTTGAGGTATCCATTAAGAATCTGGCCGGTCATAAACTCCCCACCGCGTATCCATCCCGACGGGTCTGGTTGGAACTTGTCGTTCGCGACAAAGACGGCCGCACAATCTTTACCTCGGGCGAGCTAAAGAAAGACGGCTCTATCGAAGGCAATGACAACGATACGGATTCCGAACGTTTCGAGCCGCACTATTCTGTGATTGAAAACCAGGAGCAGGTCCAGATTTACGAAGCGATTATGGTTGACTATAAAGATCAGGTAACCACCGGTTTACTTTCGGGTGTGCGGTTCATCAAGGACAATCGGATATTGCCTTTAGGTTTCGATAAGAAAACGGCTCATGAGGATGTCGCCGTTCACGGTGCAGCGGCGGAAGATACAAACTTCGACGACAAAGGCGACCTGGTCTCATACTCAATAGCGATTGATAACTCTCAAAGCCCACACCATGTGGAGATTATGCTTCGATACCAACCTATCGCCTACCGCTGGGCGCAAAACCTGTCGGCTTACAAAGCCATGGAAACCGAGCGATTCGTCGGCTACTACAACGAAATGGCCCAGGATTCCGCCATCATCTTAGCCCAGGATCAAAAGATCGTAGAATAAACCAGACAACTTTAGGAGGACTGTTATGTTATTGAATCGTTGTGTGATAACCATTATGCTCGTTTCTATGATATTAGGTGGATCGACGAAAAGCTTCGGTCAGGAGGTGACGTATGCGGAGCGGTTGGGCTGGCCGGCGGGGACGAAGGCTGTGATCTTTCATGTGGACGATGCGGGGATGTCGCATAATTCGAATATGGGGGCGATTAAGGCCATCGAGGACGGCGTCGCGACCTCGACGAGTATTATGATGCCGTGTTCGTGGGTGCCTGAAATGGCAAATTATGTCAAGGACCATCCGGAAGTGGACGCCGGGATTCATTTGACGCATACGTCGGAATGGAAGAATTACCGCTGGGGGCCTGTGGCCGGGCGATCTATCGTACCGGGGCTTGTGGATGAAAACGGGTATTTATGGAGCGGCGTTGAGGACGTTGCCGCGCACGCAACGGCGGATGAAGTAGAAAAGGAGATCAGGGCACAGATCGATAAGGCGTTGTCGATGGGAATCGAGCCGACGCATTTGGATTCCCATATGGGGACGTGTTTCGCTCCGCAGTATATCGAGCGATATATGAGGGTCGGGATGGAGAAGCAGATACCCATTCTCATTTTCGGTGGGCACATGCAGCATATCGGCGCCCGGGCGGCGCCGTTTAAACCGCTGGTTCTGGGGATCGCTCAGCAGGTCTGGGATTCCGGATTGCCGGTGATCGATGATCTTGTCACTCAGCCAACCCGGTCGAAGGACTACGAGCAGAGAAAGGCCGAGCTGATTACATTGCTGCGCGAGATGAAGCCCGGCATCACGGAGATTATCGTTCACTGCACCGTGCAGACCGAGGTGTTCTCCCACATTTCCGGCTCGGGTCCGACCCGCGAGGCGGAACTGCGTTTACTGACGGATCCGGAGATCAAAGAGTTCATCAAGAAAGAAGGTATTGTTCTGACGACCTGGCGCGAGCTCAAGAAACGCCGCTCGCTTAAGTAAAGAGTGACTAAAGTGCCTGAAGTTAAGAGTGACTAAAGTTAAGGCCCGTGTCATCTCACTTTAGTTCACTTCAGGCACTTTGGCTCACTTTAGTTTCACTTTTCTACCGATACAGCCCGATGTCATCAACATACATCGTGCCCGTACCGCCGACGGTTGCCAGGCCGGACGTGCTGCCGATTCCAATCGCGACCGTATCCACGTTGGTCAGGTTAATTCCCATATCCGTGAAGGTCTGCAACGGGATCACCCACTGTGTCCAGCCAATGATCTGCGCCGCGGCGGCATCCTCATGGGCCACAACAGCGGGTGCGCCGGCTGCGTTGGAAACAGCCACGTACAACGGATCGGCCGCGTTGCCCGCAGCGCCGCGGAACCATATCGAGAGTTCCGTCACGGCTTCGTCGGTCCAGTCGCGCGTTTTCGATAAGGTCAATTGCGCTTCCGAGTTCGTCACGCCGGCTTCGTTGACGTAAAGCAGCGGCATGGCTTGGGCGCCGCCATGAACGATGGCCAGTTCGGCATAAGGCGGTACTAAGTAGCCGACTTGAGCGCCGTTATCCGCAACGCCGAAGCCGTCGATCCAGTGTTGCCAGATCGCTTCGCCGGCGGCGTCATCGTCGGTATAACTCTCGAAGTCGTCCACGATAACGTAATCGGCGGTCGTGAAATTCCAGATGGGGCCTTTGACCGGCCCCGCGTTGGTGACGGCATCGACGCGCCAATAGTACATCGTATGCCAGGCGAGCTTGCCCGGATCGAGGCTCTCCGTTCCAACGTCGGCGCTGCCCTGATACTCGGGCGAGCCGCTATCGGCGCTCCGGACGGTCTCTTTATCCTGTCCGAGATAGACCTCGTACGACGTGGCGTTTGTCGCCGCGGCCCAGGTCAGGCTCGTCGTCATCGACACGTCCGTGGCGCCGAGGGCCGGTTGTAAAGCATCGACGGCGCCCGGCGTCGTGAAGGTCCAGACTTCGCCTGTATGCGTTTCGAAGGCGTCGAACTCGTCCACGCGCCAGTAATACACCTGTGCTTGTTCGAGAGCACCCGGACGGTAAACGGCAAGACCCTGCGGCAGACCGCCGGCGGCATTGCCTATTTCGTCGTAATCGGTGCCCATATAGACGGTGTGCAGTTTCGCGCCGTAGCCGGGCGTCCAGGTCAACGATGGCGCATTGGCGTCCGCGATTTGCGTTCCATCGGCCGGGTCTGGATTGTACGCTGTCTTGGGCGGAATCGAGAAGCTCCAGACCTTGCCCTTCCAAGGACTTTCCGGATTGGCTTCGTTAACCTCGTCGATTCGCCAGTAGTACGTTGAGCCCGGATTGAGCCCTTCAGGGAAGGCAAATCCCGGAAAACCGGCTACGTAGAATGTTTCTCCCTGATTGCCACGAAATTCCTCACTCTCATTCGTGGCGTTATTGACGTTATCATGATTATCGCCAAGATAGACATCGTGCGAGACGGCGAAATCACCCGCCGACCAGCCGAGGCTAATCCACGTATCCTCATGGAGCGCTCCATCCAGCGGAGAGGGATTCCAGGCATAGGGAAACTTTCCGAGACCCTGCATAATGACCGGGATTTCCGGTGGGGTCAGAACCTTGTCGAAGATCATGATATCATCCATGACGCTCATGGCGCCGTTTGCAGAAGGGATGTATTCGAAGGTCTCGAATCCGAAACGGGGATTCGGATCCAGGGCCGGGAAGCCGCCCAAATTTTCGCCTCTTGCAATTTCCTCGCCGTCAAGGTAGAGGATTGCCAGGCCGCCGCCGAATTCCCACGTTGCGGCGACATGATACCAGTTATTGGCGATGATAACGCCGGACGGATCAATCTCGATACCCTGCCAGTCGGCATCCGCTGCGTCTTCCAGATAGAAACCGAAATCCTCCGGATTGATGTCGGCGTGGTTGGCGCCCTTCGAGATGAAGAAATAGATGCCGCCCAGGCTCGCATCGAAAAGGCGATAGTCTTCCGGATCCGATCCGTCCCAATCGGGCTTGAACCAGAAGGCGAGGGTGCCTGTTTCTGCGAGGACGTTGGGGATTTCGATATAGTCGTCCACGCCGTCAAGATAGACACCGCCGTCCAGCTTACCCTCCGTCCATAGGGCGCCTCCGTTCAGTGTGCCATTGTTGCCGAAGCCGCTGGCATCTCCTGCGGTCAGTCCGGTTCCCTCGTCGAGCCGCCAATGCCCCACGAGGCCGGGCACGCCGGCGCTCGCGATGCCGGTCAGCGCCAAAGCGACAAGCAATATGAAAGAGCATGCATCAATTCTTTTTCTAACCATGATAAGCCTCCTTCTAAAAAAAGTGAAAAATCAAAATTCAAAACTCAAAATGGCGGAGGTCCTTCGGGCCGACTTCCTCAGTTTTACGTTTTACACTTTAAATTTTGATTTTCTCTTGATTGTGCACCACCTCCCTTCTGATAAAGCCCAATATCAGCGGCGGTACGAAAGAGTCTAAATCAATGTTTGCGGCGAAATCGCCGTGTTCTAAAAAGATTGAAAATCCACAAGTCTTGCTTGTTCTTATTATTACCGGATAGAGAGTCGTGACGTCAAGAGAATTCTTCAGACAGACCATCGGCAGGTGGACGCGGGTACTTGACAAAATTCTTTTTCAAAGCCACATCTTAAAAAAACAGGGCCTATGCCGAGTTATTCGGCATAGGCCCCGAACGACGATTTTTCGATTTCTGGATTCGTTTAAATCGAAAATCGTAAATCAATAATCATACATCTCTACCGATACAATGCGATATCGTCAATATACATCGTGCCGGTGCCGCCCACGACGGCCATACCGGCTTTGCTGCCCAGACCGATGGCCATTTTGTCCACATTGGTCAAGGTGATTCCCTGATCGGCGATGGTCTGCAACGGGATCATCCATCGGGTCCAGCGACCTGTCTGCGCTGCGGCTGGATCATCGTTAGCGATGATAGCCGGCGCGCCGGATGCATTAGAGACCGCCACATACAGCGGGTCGGCCGCATTGTTCGCACTCCCACGGAACCACAACGACAGTTCGCCGACGCCTTCTTCGGTCCAGTCGCGCGTTGTCAACGTTAAGGCCGCTTCCGAGTTTGTTACGCCGGCTTCGTTCGTGTAAAACAGCGGCATGGATTGGGCGCCGCCATGAACAATTGTCTGCTCGGCATAAGGAGGCAACAAATTGCCGGCCTGCGCGCCGTTATCTGCAACGCCGAAGCCGTCGACCCAGTGCTGCCAGATCGCCTCTCCGGCCACGTCGTCGTCGGTATAACTCTCAAAGTCGTCCACGGCGATGAAGTCGGCCGTTACGAAGCTCCAAATCGGGCCTTTGACCGTGCCGGCGTTCGTCACGGCGTCCACGCGCCAGAAGTACATCGTTTCCCAGGCGAGCTTGCCGGGATCGATGCTTTCCGAGCCAAGCGCTGCGCTGCCTTGATACTCCGGCGCGCCGGCATCGGCATTGCGTACGGCGTCTTTGTCCATGCCGAGATAAACCTGGTGCGACGTCGCGTTGGTCGCCGCCGTCCAACTCAGGCTTGTCGTCATCGACACGCCCGCGCCGCCATCGGCCGGCTGAGGAGCGCTGACGGCCCCCGGCGTCGTGAAGGTCCAGACGTCGCCTTTATACGTCTCGGCGCCGTCAAACTCGTCGACTCGCCAGTAGTACACCTTTTCCGCCTCCAGCGTACCGGCGTCGTACGTTGTTGTGCCTTGCATCATTCCACCGACGGCGTTGCTCACCTGGTCGTAGTCATCGCCAATATAGATGGTGTTTAATTTGGCTCCGTAACCGGCGGTCCAGCTTAGCGTCACGTTATCCACGTTCGCGATTTCGGCGTTGTCGGCGGGAACGGGATTGTACGCGGTCTTCGGGGGAACCGAGAAGCTCCAGACGGAACCCTTCCAGGGGCTGTTCGGATCGGCTTCGTTGACCTCGTCGATGCGCCAATAATACGTTGTGCCCGGGACAAGACCGTCCGGATAGGCAAATCCGGGGAAGCCGGCCACATAAAATGTCGCTTGCTGGTTGCCTCGGAATATGTCAGAGTCCGGGGTGGCATTGCTCACGTCGTCAGAATTTTCTCCAAGATAAACATCGTGCGAGACGGCGAAATCGCCCGCTCTCCAGCTCAGGGTCACCCACGTATCCTCAAGAACGGCGCCGTCGGCCGGATCGGGGCCGAGGGCATACGGGAATCCCACACCGCCTTCCATCGTCGCCTGAAGCTCGGCTTCCGACAGCGCTGAGCTGTAGAGGCGGATGTCATCGAGGACGCCGACGTAGTACTTCTCAAAAGCGACGACCGCGGGATCAGAGTTTCCATCTATGGCTCCGAGATAGGCGTTGGACTGGGATGAGCCCGAAAAGTCAATTGTTTCCGGGACGGTATTGGTTCCATCGAGAACGCCATTGACATGCACGCTTATCGTCGTCCCCTCTCTCATCCCGGCAACGTGGTACCATTCTCCATCAGTAACGACTGTATCGCCAAGGGCTTGGGTTTTGGTGCTGTTATCATCTGTCGTCAGGGTGATTTTATCGGTGTTGTCCCCTTCATGTGTAGCCAGTGTAAAGCGTACGCCGCCACTATTGTCGCTCCCGTTGGCGAAGATCGTGCCTCGGTCCGTTTGAGTCGTTTTGATCCATGCGGTGATGGTCCAGTCATTCGTCCCGAAATTGAGAATATCCTGATTGCCGCAATCCACAATATCGTCGCCGTCCAATTCCAGGCCGCCGCCGACTTTCCCGGCGACCCACTGCGGGTCTCCGTCGAGCGTCCCGTCGCTGCCATTGCCGGTCACGTCAATGGCGAGAGTTCCCGAGCCGTCATCCAGCGGCCAGTGGGCCACCAAATCCGCTGAGACATTACCAACCATAATCAGTACCATGACCACAATAGTCATTTGAAGCAATTTTTTGTACATAACAAGTCTCCTTCAAAACAAGAAAGTTAAGAGTGATTTGACATTCAAGATATGTGACTATGTCGGTTTAAGGCAATGCTTTGCGATCCGGTACCACCTCCTTCCTTCAAAGCCATACAACTCGTTGGTTGGAAAGACAATCCATAACGAGCCGCTGAAACGACTATAAGGCGGATAAATTGCATCATTTATCTTATCTCAGTATATGGAATTATATTACTTACTGTCAAGAGAAAACTTCAAATCATGCATCGGCATATCGACATGCGCACTTAATGAGTTTTTTGTTCGGAGCAATCCTTGAAAAAAACGAGGCCCATATTGAACGGTTCAGTATAGGCCCCGGATTGATGCTACACGTCATCGCCGGTTAGCATGTGGGGCTGCGTTTACGGACGGTACAGCCGGATATCGTCGATGTACACCGTTCCCATACCGCCAACGACGGGCATGCCGGATTTGCTGCCGACGCCAATCGCCATCTTATCTACATTTGTCAGGTCGATTCCCTGATCGGCGAAGGCCTGTAGTGGAATTCGCCACTCCACCCAGGTTCTGACCGCAGCCGCACTCGGATCATCATTCGCTACGATCGCCGGGGCGCCGGTGCCGTTGGAGAGTGCGACGTACATCGGCTCGGCGGCGTTGCCCGCAGCCCCCTGGAACCAGAGCGATAATTCCGAGACGGCCGCCTGTGTCCAATCTCGCTGCGCCGTTAGCGTCATCGTCGCCTCAGAATTGGCTACGCCGGTTTCGTTGGCATACAAAAGCGGCATGGATTGCGAGCCGCTATGGACAATCGTCTGCTCGGCATACGGGGGCATTAAATAGCCGACCTGAGCGCCGTTATCCGGAATACCGAAACCATCAATCCAGGTTTGCCAGATCGCCAGCCCGGCCGCATCGTCGTCCGTATAGCTCTCGAAATCCTCGACCAGAAGATAGTCACCCACCGTGAAGCTCCAGACGGGACCTCTCACCGGATTTCCATTATAAACCTCGTCCACGCGCCAATAATACGTCGTGCCCAGTTCGAGCAACCCGGGATCGTAAGTCTCAGCGCCCAGCGTTCTGGAACCTTTGTACTCGGGCGAGCCGGTATCGGCGCTGCGCACCGCGTCCTTGTCCAGCCCGAGATAGACCTCATGTGACGCGGCGTTATCTGCCGGTGTCCAGCTTAAGATCGTTGCCATCCCCACATTGGTCGCGCCGTTGGCCGGATACGGATTTCCGACGGCGCCCGGCGTCGTGAAGCACCAGACGTCTCCTTGATGCGTTGTGACGACGTCAAACTCATCGACGCGCCAGTAGTACACCTTCTCCAATTCGAGCGGGCCGGGGCTATAGGTCGTCAGTCCACTCGGCAAACCGCCGGCGGCGTCTCGGACCGTTTCAAAATCGTCGCCGAAGTAAATGGTGTGCAACTTAGCACCGTGACCGGGTGTCCATGTGAGGGTCACGTCGTCCGGACCTACGGATTCGGCGGCGTCGGCCGGGTCGGGATCGTACGCCGTCTTCGGCGAAATCGAGAAGCTCCAGGCAAGTCCTTTCCAGGGACTATCCGGGTTGGCTTCGTTCACCTCATCGATGCGCCAGTAGTACGTCGTCCCCGGTACAAGCCCCTCGGGAAAAGGATATCCGGGAAAACCAGCCATAAAAAACGTTCCGGCCTGATTGCCAAAGAACGCCTCCGATGCCGGGGTGGCGTCGTTCACTGTGTCGAAATGGTCTCCAAAATACACATCATGCGAGACGGCGAAATCCCCCGGCTCCCAGGATAGACTGACCCACGTATCCATGTACAGCGCCCCATCGGCGGGGGTGGGACGCCAGGCCGTCGCGCGGGGCGCCATCTTCTTGATCTCGTCGGCGCTCAGTGCCCTGCTATAAATGCGGACCTCATCCATCACGCCCTCAAAATAGCCATAGGCCATTCCACCCAATTGAATCGGGGCATCCACAACCTCTCTCGGTGACTCTAAGCCCGTATGAACGGCGCGACCGTTCAGATAGATGGTGGGAAGCTTGTTATCATAGACGATCATGACGTGATTCCAATCGTCTCCCAATTCCGTAGGGTACGCCGCAGTTGTAGGCATATAATTACTTCCATGCTCGTAAACAGCAATGCCGTTGGTTCCGATGGACAGTCCGGCTCCGCCGTTCTGTTCCCCCCCATGTCGCGGATCAAACGCATACCTTTGATTATTGACACCCCCCGTGCCCGAAATTGCCTCATTCTCTATTTCGTGTGTCGCCGTCGTTTTGAGCCACGCTCCGAAGCTAAACGTATCGCTCGGCCGTGCGTTGGTTCCCACGGTCACATAATCATCGACGCCGTCGAATCCTAGGGCATAGCCTTCCTGGCCGACCTGCTGATAAATCACACCGTTGTAAGGCGTACCGTCGTTATGATTATCGCTCTGATCGAATAATACCCCGCTCGCTTCCTCGAACTTCCACCATCCCACGAGGGTCGGGTCACCCTGGCCGAAGGCATTTGTTCCGGCTACGCCCAGCATCCACACAACAAAAATAAGACAGACCGATTTTCTACACATGATCGTCCTCCTTCAAAATAAAGAGCTCGACAATAGAAATATTGCTTCGCCTTGCAATTCGGCGATAGTTCTCTTTAGTTTCTTCAAGTGCAGATTTTCAGACGTCGTCTGCTTTTCACGGTCGATACAACCGGAGGTCGTCGATGTACATCGTCCCCGACCCGCCGGGCGCCGCCGGATCGGCTTTATCGCCGAGACCGAGGGCGATCTTTTCCACGTTCCTTAGATTGATCCCTTGATCGGTGAAGGCTTGTAGCGGAACGATCCACTCGGTCCAGTCGTCGATCGTGGCGGCAGCCGGATCCTCATGAGCCACGACCGCCGGTGCGCCGCCGCTATTGGACACGGCGACATACATCGGTTCGGCCGCATTCGCCGGATCGCCCTGGAACCAGAGCGACAATTGCCCAACATTTTCCTCGGTCCAATCCCGCGTACTCGTCAACGTCAGCGCCGCCTCCGAATTCGTGACACCGGTGATATTATCGTAAAGCAGCGGCATAGACTGAAAACCGCTATGGATGATGGTCTGCTCGGCATACGGAGGCAACAGATAGCCCACCTGCGCGCCGTTATTGGCGACGCCAAAGCCATCGATCCAGCTTTGCCAAATCGCCCGGCCCGCCGCATCGTCATCCGTATAGCTCTCGAAATCGTCTATGAGAAGATAATCAACGGTTGTAAAGCTCCAGACGTTGCCGATCCACGGACTGTCGGGGTGGGTATCACTGATCTCATCGACACGCCAATAGTATGTCATGCCCCAGGCAAGCGTACCGGGATTGTAGCTCTCATCGCCAAGGGACTTCGTCGCCTTATATTCGGGCGAAGTTTTCGTGGCATCTCTGACGGCTTGCGGATCGGCGCCGAAGTACACATCGTGCGTTGTCGCACTATCTCCCGGCCCCCAGGTCAAAATCACCTCCATCGGGACATCGGTCGCCCCGCCGGCCGGACTGGGCGTATTGGCCTTCATGGGCAGCGACAAGGCCGCCTGCGGAATGATCTGCCGCTCGCGGGCGCTGCTTTCCCAGAACAACTGGGCAATCGCCGTTCCCGCGCCTTCAGAGTATTCCATCCGAATCGAGTGGCGAGTACCCCCGATGAGCTCGATCGGCTCGCTGGCCCGACTGCTCGTCGTGGGGTTATCCCAGTAGTCGATTATCAGCCGCCCGTCCAGCCACAACCTGAAACCGTTATTCGCGGTGATATCGAACGTGTAGGCGTCCGTCAGATCGATCTCCACCTCGCCGCTCCAGCGGGCGGAGAAATTATCCACGTTGATACTCGCATCCGGAGAATTCTCGCCGGGGACATCGCCGCCGCCCCAATTAAAATCAATCTCAGGGTCCTGACGAACGAATTCCGGTTCGCCGGCAAGCGTGGCGTTATTGAAATATTCCGCCTTGAGTCCGCCGCCCTCCTTGGCGACCGTGAAACTCCAGACGTCGCCGACATGCGTCACCGCACCGTCGAACTCATCGACGCGCCAATAGTACGTTCGCTCTCGTTCGAGGGTACCCGGTGCAAAACGCGGATCGACAGAAGGGCCTTTGTCTGTGCCTCCGGTCCCGACTTCCACGTCGGCGGCATTATCCCCGAAGTACACATGATGCAACTTCGCTCCAAACCCGGCGGTCCAGCTCAATGTGGCGTCCGGATTTACGAATTTAACGCCATCCGCGGGATTGGGGTAATAGGCTTTTCTCGGAGGGACCATAAAGCTCCAGACCGGTCCTCGCCACGGGCTTTCCGGATGCAGCTCGTTGACTTCGTCGATCCGCCAATAATACGTCGTGCCCGGAACGAGGCCTTCCGGATAGGTAAAACCGGGGAAGCCGGCCAGGTAGTCCGACTTCGTTTGGTTGCCTCGGAACGTCCCCCCGGCGCCGTTGTCGACATCCTCGAAATTGTCGCCCAGGTACACATCGTGCGAAACCGCGAAATCGCCCGGCGTCCAGCGAAGCGCCACCCATGTGTCCTCGTGGATCGCGCCGTCCTCCGGATACGGGTTCGTAGCGCCACCGAAACTCTGAACCGGCGTTTCGGCGCCGAAGTACACGCGGTCGATCCAGACTTTTTTGTTCAGATCGTCGCCGGCCATCGGCCAGTACGTCCCTTTGAGCATCAGATAAATATCCACAGACCAACCCGGCTGTTCGGTCGTTGTTTCGGTATCGTGCGTGTATTCGAAATTAAAACTTTGCGGGTCGGTCGTCAGTTGCACCGTTTCCTCCCAGGGCGTGGTCCACTGAGGAATTTCAGGCTTGTAGATTTGGAACAGCACGACCATTTCCCGGTCTTGTTCCGCCATCGCGGTAAAACCAATCTGATACGTTTCGCCCTGCACCAGTCCAAGCCCCCCTTGAGACATGCCGATACCGGTCGCCACCTCGGCGTCGGTGACGTCGATGACGGCTGCGTTTTTTCCGGATAGACCCACCCCCTGCGCGGTATCCAGAGTGTACCCTCCCGCACCGTAATTGCCCCACGAATTGAGACCGTCGTCAAACTCGCCGTTGACGATCTGGTTTTCCTGGCCGACGGCAATCGATCCGCAAAATCCGAGAATGAAAACAACAGAAGCGAAACCTATGAGCCTTCTACACATAACATTCCTCCTTCATATGACGTGAATGATACGATATCGGTCATTTCACTGGTTCCATTTATAGCACATCAGACGCTTCAGTGTCAAGACAAATCGTCAAATAAGCGAAGCCCGTGCCGAATCAAACAGCACAGGCCCCGAATTGATGCAAATTTAGTATCGCTTCTGCAAGAGCGAATTTTGCCGGCCGGCAAGATTTCACGGCCGATACAGCCGGATGTCATCGATGTACATCGTTCCCGAACCGCCGGCCGCGGGTCCACCCTTGCTGCCCAGGCCGACGGCGATCTTGTCCACATTCGTCAGGTTGATCCCCTGATCGGCTATAGCTTGCAGCGGGATGACCCATTCCTGCCAGGTACGTATCTGCACGGCTTGAGGATCATCATGAACGACCACGGCGGGCGTCCCGGCGGCGTTGGAGACGGACACATACATCGGCTCAGCGGCATTGGCCAAATCTCCGTGGAACCAGACGGACAGTTCCGCAACGTTTTCCTCCGTCCAGTCGCGAGCCGCCGTCAATGTGGATATGGCCTCCGAATTCGTTACGCCGGCTTCGTTGGTATATAACAGCGGCATGGATTGGGCTCCGCTGTGGACAACCGTCTGCTCGGCATAGGGCGGGAGCAGATAGCCCACCTGGGCGCCGTTATCGGGAACACCGAAGCCGTCGATCCAGCTCTGCCAGATGGCCAGGCCGGCCACATCGTCGTCCGTGTAACTCTCAAAGTCGTCCACGGCAATGAAATCGGCGGTGGTAAAGCTCCAGATCGGGCCTTTGACCGTACCGGCGTTGGTCACGGCGTCCACACGCCAGTAGTACGTCGTATGCCAGACGAGCTTGCCGGGATCGACGCTCTCCGATCCGAGGGCGGCGCTGCCCAGGTACTCGGGCGAGTTGGTATCGGCGTTGCGGACGGTCTCTTTATCCAGTCCAAGATAGACCTGGTGCGATGATGCATTGGTCGCCGCCGTCCAATTAAGACCTGTGGTCATCGCCACGCCAACGGCGTCATTGGCCGGCTGCAAACTGCCGACGGCGCCCGGCGTTGTAAAGGTCCAGACATCGCCTTTATATGTTGCGGCGGCGTCAAACTCGTCCACCCGCCAATAATAAACCTTCTCCAGCTCCAGCGGTCCCGGCTTATACGTCGCGGTGCCCTGGGGAATGCCTCCTGCGGCGTTTTGCACATCGTCGAAATTATCGCCAAGGTAAACCGTGTGGAGGATGGCGCCGAAACCCTCCGTCCAGCTAAAGGTCGCATTCGGATCGACAAACTCGGCGCCGTCGGCCGGATCGGGATTGTAAGCCGTCTTGGGCGGAATCGAGAAGCTCCAAACATCGCCTTTCCACGGGCTGTCCGGATGCAAATCATTCACCTCGTCGACGCGCCAGTAATAAGTCGTTCCCGCCACCAGACCATCCGGATAAGCAAAGCCGGGAAAACCGGCCACCAGATACGTCAAGGTCTGGTTGCCGCGAAAGAGTCCGGAGTCCGGGGCGGCGTTGCTCACGTCGTCGAGATTATCGCCCAAATACACATCGTGCGAGGCGGCAAGATCCCCCGGCACCCAGGACAGATTTACCCAGGTGTCTTCATGAAGCGCCCCGTCCGCCGGGTTGGGGCCCCGCGCTTTTGTTAACGGCTCACTCGAAGAGACCACCAGGGCGTTGAGAAAAGCGAAAGGGTGAGAGGCTCCCGATGGCTCGCGGGTGCCCTCGCCGGGCGCGCTTTCCAGTAGGATCGTGCCGGTGCTGTCCGAAGTGGCTTTTCCTGTAAAGGCGTAGTCATCTTCAGCCGCAGGCCGATCAATCGAACCATTGAATTCGGCTTTACAAACAAAGATCCCGTTGGCCGTCCAATCCGCAACCCGAAGCTCTGCGCTTCCTGTATCATAAGCGTAGATTGTGATCTCGTAGGTCGTGTTGGCCGCCAGGCCCGAGAGCGTAACGGTCATTGCGCCGGGCCGGGAGAAGATGAAATCGCGGTAAATCTGCTCGTACGGTATCCCGGCCGGTGTGTCCCGTCGGCGCGAGTCCAGAGTACCGCCGAACTCCACTTTAATACCCTCGACCGCAGAGCCGCTGTCGGCGAGGGTGAAAGAAACAAAACTGTCTTCCGTTTCCGCCGGCGTATTCGTTTGATTAATGTCCAGCTTAAGGATGGGAGAGCCGGCATGGGTCATACCGGCCCAAACCAAACCCAGAACCCAAACAAAGGAAATTACATGAATCCGTCTTTTAGGCATAGTCATCCTCCTGTTTCATGTGATGTGATTGAAATAATCACGGTCATTTCACCGGTTTCGTTTATAACAAATCCGACACCTCAGTGTCAAGACAATTCACCTGCCTAAACCATTCAATAAGCGAAGCCTGTACTGAATAAACCAGCACAGGCTCCGAATTAATACCCATCCAGCATCGCTTTTGCGAAAGCGAAATCTACCGGCCGGCAGCACTACCTTGGCCGATACAGCCGGATATCGTCAATGTACATCGTCCCCGATCCGCCGGCGGCGGCTCCGCCTTTATCACCCAGGCCGATGGCGATCTGATCCACATTCGTCAGATTGATCCCCTGATCGGCGAAGGTCTGTAGCGGGATCACCCACTCGGTCCAGATGTCGATCGTCGCCGCAGCCGGATCATCGTGGGCTACGATGACGGGCGCGCCGCTACTATTGGCAACCGACACATAGAGCGGCTCGGCCGCGTTGCTCTCAATACCGATATCCTGGGCCTGCCATTGCCCCGTAACGTTGCCCGTGGTTTGGACGTTGGAGTATGACGCCTCGCATACGGCATCGCCGTTATGCGCCGATAGCGCCAAGCCAATATAGACATTCGACGTCATGGAAACCGTCTGTGGATTCCATGACATATTTTGCCACGAGCTTCCGTCGTTGGAATAATAGGCACTGAAACCCATAACGGTGCGCTCCAGCTTTACCCAGTACGGCGCCGTGATGGCCATCTGTTCGTCCGTCGCCACCGACGAGTCGCTCACGACGGCGATATCCGTATCCCGTCGCGCCTGGAATCGACAGCCCTGACCCGGCGTAACATACACGGCCGCAAACTTCGAGCCCGGCTCCAGGGTTTCGCGGATCATCACACCGGCCTTGGCCCACTGGTCCGTATTCTGGACGCTGAGCACCCGGGCGACAATCGTGCCGACGCCGCTAAGCGACTTGTAGGCATAGTGGAACTCATCGGCGACGCCGGCAATATCCACACCGGTAGCCGTGATCGTATAGGTGCCGGCCGGGCCTTCCACGAAACTACCGACGGAACCCGGAAGACCTCTGAACCACAACGACAGTTCGGTCACGCCTTCGTCGGTCCAGTCCCTTGGGGATGTCAGCGCCAATACGGCTTCCGAATTCCCCACGCCGGCCGTATTGTTGTACAAAAGCGGCATGGATTGCGAACCACTGTGAACAATTGTTCGCTCGGCATACGGCGGCATTAAATAGCCGACTTGCGCGCCGTTATCGGCAACGCCGAAACCATCGATCCAGCTTTGCCAGATTGCCTCACCGGCCGCATCGTCATCCGTATAGTTCTCAAAATCCTCGACAAGAAGGAAATCACCCGTCGTGAAGCTCCAGACGTTGCCCACCCACGGACTGTCGGGATGGGTATCGTTGACTTCGTCGACGCGCCAGTAGTACGTCGTCGCCCATTCGAGCTTGCCCGGATCATAGCTCTCGTTCCCGAGCGCCTGGGTCCCCACGTATTCCGGGGCGCCTTGGGTCGCGTTTGTTACAGCCACCTCATCCGTACCGAAGTACACCTCATGCGAAGCGGCATTATCGCCCGCGCTCCACGTGAGAACAGGCGTCAGGGACGTCCCGGTCGCGCGACTGGCCGGCTTCGGATTGCTCGCCTTGATGGGTGGCGTTAAAGCCGCCTGCGGAACGATCTCTTTCGGCGTATGAGCGCTCGACCAGCGAAGCTCCGCTACGGCGGGGCCCGTATTCTCGTAAAGCTCCATCTGAAGACTGTACACCTGGCCGGCGACGAGATCGATCACGCCGCTATTTTCCATGTTCGTGTGGTTGGTCCAGTTATCCACAAGCTGCTTGCCGTCCACCCATAACCGCACGCCGTCGTCGCTGTTGGTGTAGAAGGTGTAGGTCTCGGTAAAGGCGGCTTCGATTTCACCGGTCCATCGGACCGAGAAGTTGTCGTCACCCACCAACGGATCGGGCGCCGTACCATCGGGCCAGTTGAAGTTAATTTCAGGATCGGTGCGGCTCAGCACAAACGTGTTGAAATTCTCACCTTTGTAATAATCTCCCCGCACGCCTCCGCCGACGCCGGCGGTCGTAAAGCTCCAGACGTTGCCCTTGTGCGTTGTGACGGCATCGAATTCATCGACGCGCCAGTAATAGGTCGTACCGGCCTCAAGCGGGCCGGGACGATACGTTTCGGTCGTTGCAGTAACGCCGCTCGTGGCGTTCGCGACAACGTCCGGATCGTCCCCGAAGTACACGGTGTGCAACCGTGCGCCGAAACCGGGCGTCCAGCTTAACGTCACGTCCGGATCGACGAACTTGGCCCCATCCGGCGGGTTCGGGTGATAGGCTTTCTTCGAAGGCACCGTAAAGCTCCAGACGTCGCCTTTCCACGGGCTATCCGGATGGAGATCATTGACCTCGTCAACACGCCAGTAATATGTCGTGCCGGGAACGAGGCCGTCCGGGAAGGCAAATCCGGGAAAACCGGCAATAAGATAAGTCGAAGCCTGATTACCCCGGAACGTATCGCCGGTTCCTTCGTCCACCTCGTCGAAATTATCTCCGATATACAGGTCATGCGAAACTGCATACGCCCCGGGCAGCCAGCTCAGATTCACCCACGTATCGGCATGTAATGTACCGTCGTTCGGGGTTGGACCCCAGGCATACGGCCACGGCTCGGCTTCCATAATCGGCTGAATTTCTGCTTGTCCCATCGGCCGGCTGTAGATACGAACGTCATCCATCGCCCCGGGGAACATTCGAGCCAGCCCTCTCTCATTGTCGAGACAGCCCAGGGCGACTCCAAAGGCATCGCCGGGATTGAAAACGCTCGTATCGGCCGCAGCGGCGATTTCCTCGCCATCGACGTACAACGTAATGGTGTCATCCGACTTGACCATCGCCACGTGGTACCAGGCGCCGTCGTCGTATGTTTCGGTCGAATAGACATTCGTGCCTCCACCGGTCCCGAGGGGATAGCGGTGCAAATAGCGCAGCGTTCCCCCGGCCTGCAGTTCGAGAAAAATGCCATGCGCTACCCCGCGAGCATAGGCGGAGAAGATGTCCCTCTGAGCAGAACCCCCGTCAACTCGAAACCACAGCGTCGCCGTATAGACGGGAACCGAATAGAAACCATCAATGAAGATATAGTCATCGGTCCCGTCAAACACAACGATCCCCCCGTGCCCGGCGTCTGTGTCCCAGGCCGGACCGTCACCGAAAAACACGGCATCGACGCCGTTACGGGTAAGGTCTTTGGCGACCGAACCGACGCCGTCGTCGAACGTCCACCAGCCGACAAGATCCGGATCGATATTGCCGGCCATGCCCGTGCTCGCAAAACCCAGCACCAGGACACAAGCAATCCAAGGAATCAATCTTCGACACATAATAGTCCTCCTTAGCAAAACATCATTCTTCAGTAGAGCGGGTTTGAGCCCACGGATTTAAACAAGGCAGGGCGCTCGCCCCGGCAAACACCAAGCCAGGGACCGAGAGCCCTACCTTACCAAGAAAACGACTAAGGTAAATCACTTTAACAGCGGTCAAAGCCAACTGTTGATCTGAGTCTTTTCCTCAGATACCGTCCGGCTATCGTCGATGATGTCAATCCAGTCGTTCCTCATGCCACAGAGGCGCCGGTACAAAACCAGAGGCAGACGGAAATCACAGACCCGCGATCTCGTCCTGAGACAGCGCCCGCGTGTACATGCGGAATTCGTCCATCAGCCCGGTAAAGGGTCTTGCGTCATCAATCGTCAATCCGACGCGAGCACCCATGTCCCAATCTCCGGCGATATCCGCAGGCTCTGCCACGTCCATCTCTTGAATCAATTCGCCGTTGACGTACAGCGCCGCCTTGGCGGACGCTTTGTCGTACGTCCCTGCAAAATGCAGCCATTCGCCCCACGTCATCGTCCCGGCACGGATCTGGAAGATGGTCGTCCCGCCATACGAGCGGAGCAGCCATCGGATGTCGCCGCTACTCTTGGGCTCGGGGTGAATCAGCCAGGTACTGTCCGATGCTCTGGCGCTGAATATCTCGTGGTCTCCACCGGTGTTCTCACAGTTGATCCAGGCGGCGAGCGTCATAGCGGACGTTGGAATATCTTCAGCGGCGACACTTGGGCCATCCAGATCGAGGTACGAGCCGGTTGCGAATTTGCCCGCTCCGGCGAGGATCCCCTCGGCCGCTGCTGAGACGTCGCCCATGACGATTCCGTCATGACCTTTGCCGGATTGGTCCGCGACGATATCGCTCACCTCGTCAAAGGTGTAGTGGATGGATAGAGACGGATCGGCGTCAGCCGGCTCGGCAGGTAACATATACTCGACCGCGTTGAGGAACATCTGTTCGCCGTCCGGATACAGGTCATACAGAGCCGCCGCTTGTCCACCGGTTACGCCGGAAGGCTCGCGACTACCGGTCAGGAAGACCAACCGGGGACCGCCCAGCACGTCATCCGGGCTCCCGCTGGAATTCTGCATGATAGCTCCGGCCGGATACTCGGCAATCACCATACCGCCCACAGGGCCTGTGTCCGCTGATACTTCTGCGATCGTGGCCAGGAGCATCCCGTCATCATCGATGTTATTGTCGTTGATCGAGATACCCCGCGAGATAATATTCGGATCGGTGGGAAGCGGGACCGCACCCTCGGCATACAGATTGTCCATAACGCCATCGGTCAATGCGATTCCCGCAAAGATCGGATGGGCCGGGTCGGTGACCGCCAGCCTGACGTCTCCGGTGGTGTCCACCATTGTTCCGCCGTCCGTAAAGCCCATGCGGCTGGAACGCAGCGTGTAACCATTCAGGTTAATCGTGGGAGCCGTGACGCTGTTCCACAAGGAGGCGCCGCTGCCGCTGTAATGTCCGCTGGATGCGGTACGACTAATAATCACCAGATCCATGGTATTGAGGAATTCCACATCGGGCGTCTGCGAGGTGACAACGCGCACCACGTCGTAGCCCTGGGCCTTCAGCAGGTCGGTATATCCAATATCCGGCGCCAGGGTGAAGCCGACAGCGGCAGCATCCGCATGGGGCTCGTCGTCGGCGGCGTGGTAGGAGACCCAGGCAATCGTGGGAGCCGGTTCGGGCACCAGTTCGGACGAGAGAATCATATGCCCAAATCCGAGACTCTGATCATGAGCTCCAAGGCCTGTCCAGGACATCTGAAGTTCTGTATCACCCTCGTCGATGTCGGTGTCGTCAATACAGGGGTGGAATCCAATAATGTTGCCTGCTGAAAAGTCCAATGACTCCATCTGTCCGTATTCGATGGAGGCTTCGCAGATGTATCCATCAGCCGTTACGGAGGAGGCCACCTGTAGGTAATCAGGCACGTTCTGACCAGGACCATGCATGTTGCACCAGTTCCATGTCTGATTGCTGGCGTTAAAGCCGTACTGGTAATGTATGGTTGGATTTGTCCAGGGATGCTCTGCCACTGCGTCTGTCGTAGCGAAAAGTACTTCGACACAGTCAGAATTCCAGATACTTCCGTCGGTTTTATTCATGGCTATCTTTTCGTCTTTCACCACCACCGCCATGTAGATGTTCACGTCATCCCATAGCATATAGAACTCAGCGCTGCAATCCTCAGGACCGGTCCAGTTATCCTGTCCGGAATTCAGTTGCTCTACCGTGTCAAGAACGACCGGGGTCATCGCTTCGAGATTCCAGTCGCTCAGATCTCCGTCAATGGCGTCAGGAGTACCCCTGAGACACTCTGTCACCAGCTCTTCACCGGTGAGGGGGTGTAATGGAGGTGGGTCCGCAATCGCTAAACTCACACAGAACAAAGTGAACATTCCCACCCAAAGGCATTTCTTAGCTAACATTTCTTTTCCTCCTAACTTAATGGAAAATTGATATGAAATTTTGCCTTGGCCACACGCCGAAGCACATCTTTCAACTGTCCGCCTCGCAAGCTCGAGACGGACCTTTAACTTCCCAAACATACTACAACCATCCCATTTTGTCTCTTGCCACACAGGACAGTTTATCTCGTTTATCGCATGAACACGTCACAAATACAACTTCATTTCGTTCCAAAAATTCGTCATTTTGTGCAGCGGATCATCTTAACTACTTTATAGAATGATATTTACGATATTGCAAAGGACTCATCCCCTTGGCCTGTTTAAAGTATCGGGCCAGGTTTTTCATATCCGAACAGCCGAGTGAAGAGGCAATTTGGGAAATGGAGAGCTTCGTGCTGACCAGAAGACGCGCCAAATGTTCCACGCGGACGCGCTTGATTTCTTCATGCACCGGCCGGCCCAAAATCCTGGAAAAGCGCTCGTATAAGCTCCGGCGGGATATCGGGACGACCTGGAGCACGTCGTTGACCTGAATGGCTTCTCTTCTGGCGTGTCGATAGATAAAATTCAGGGCCTCGGCGACGTAGGGATCGTCAATCGTAAGAATGTCGGTGGACTGTCGCGTCACAATGTAGCTTGGCGGCACGTCAATCCTTCGATCCGATACTTTCTCCCCATTCATTAACCTGTCCAGTGTCGCCGCGGCCTCGTAACCCGCCTTTTCCGCGCTGAGCGCAACGCTCGACAAGGGCGGCGACGCCAGATCACAGACCAGGTCGTCATCACCCAGGCCAAGAATAGCCACTTGTTCGGGCACGTTCAGATTCGCTATCTTGCAGGCTTCGAGAACGTCCTGACTTCTATCGTCGTTGCAGGCCATCAGGGCAACAGGTTTGGGCAACCCTTTGAGCCAGTCCACCAGGATCGCAAGCTCGGCTTCCCATGAATGCGGCGACCGCGATTTCCGTTGTTCATATTCGTATTGGTGCATTTGAAAGCCGGCCCGACCGACTCTCTCGGTGAAACTCTTGCCGCGCTCGCGAGACCAATAATACTTATCCCCGAAACCGCAATAGGCAAATTGTTTGAAGCCGCGATGAAGAAGATACTCGGCGGCCATCGCCCCAATCGCCGCGTCGTCCGTGACAATATTAGGCAAGCCCGGGAAAAGTTCTCGATACGGCGAAACGACCGCGGGAAGACCTGCGGAAAGAATTCTGCTGGTTTGTTCCTGCTCCCGTTGTTCGCGCAGGATCACACCCTCGACGCCCTGTTTCAACAGCCGCTCGAGCGTCGCTTCTTTGCCGCCGGACCCCCAGTAGAAAGGGGCTTGTCTGTAGAAAATCCAAGGGCCGTGGGCACGAGAATACTTTGCGATGCCGCGCAGAATAGACCGCCCGTACTTCCTCGAGGTCTCCATCATTAACAAGACTTTGCGTTTTTCCTGCATGACGAAAGGGATACTCGATGTTTGATGCTCGATACTCGACGAGAATCCAGTATCAAGAATCCTCCATCTACCTCAAATCAATCTTCAAACTGACCGGCAGTCCTTTCTCCGGGGCGATCCACAAATTGCGAACGACATACGACAACTCTGCTTTTTCCGCAGCCTCATTCACTTCTGTTTTCAGGACGGTTGTCGTATTGGCCGGCAGCATTATCGTACCGGGTCCCAGCTTGCCGACTCGCTCCATATCCATATCTATATCGACATGATTTCGAATTTCGACCCAGATTGTCCCTCTGGATTGATGGTAGGGCTTTCTGATTTCGATGGATTCTTTGAAGAGGGCATCAAGATACTTTCTTCGGCCGATCAATCGATTCTCGTACCAGACGGCGGTTCTGCCTTCAACGAGCGCTTCTTTCAGCGCCTCTGCACTTTTTTCCCGTACGAAGACGAGGGTCATCGTCCGATGGTCTCCGGGAGACGTTTCGACCCTAAGGAGCGGCTGATGGACGTCCGAGTTGCCCATCATCGTCAGATTCTTCTCGATAGCCCATTCGTGGGCTTCGGGATAATAGGAATTACCGTTGGCGACCTCGATCCCACGCATCCATTTGTTCTCATACAGCGTCGTGTGAATGTCAAACCATCCTTTGTGCTGGGGTTTCCAGCCGGGATGGTTCCAGAAGATAAACGCCCCCTGTTGGTCGGCGGCCTTCATCGCATCGGTGAGTTTCTTGGTGTCCACAGGATTGACATCTTTGAGGAAGACCGCATTGAAATGTCCGGGCGGCGTATCCCGTGTAATCTCCGTACCCCGGATGAGCAAAATACCCTTCTCGCGGGCGCTGCGAAGAGCGATCTCGTACGGTCGATTATGATTCGTCGGTATATCCTTCTTGTGCGGCTGATACTCGATATGGTCCGTGATCGAAATCACGTCCAGTCCTTCTCTCCAGGCCTCATCCACGCGCACCGTCGGCCATACCAAACCATCGGAAAAAACCGTGTGCATATGAAAGTCGCACTTCAACGTCTTATAGCCGAGAATATCCGGAAAGTTGATTTCCCGCCGTGATTGACCGACCGCCACCGCGACAATGAGTAATTGAACAACAAGCATGAACAACAAAGCTTTTCGGGTGATTTTCATGTGAATGACT
>Ga0272442_10001846_pt1 | contig 31406 bp, 17 predicted proteins | sample SSMForm2O_FD_200262 | JGI IMG/M metagenome (GOLD analysis project Ga0272442, IMG submission 200262) | Marine sediment archaeal communities from Little Sippewissett salt marsh, Falmouth, MA, United States - SSM-Form-2O | ecosystem: Environmental > Aquatic > Marine > Wetlands > Sediment ... | reverse complement strand
GTTTATTACACGCGTCAGTGTGTATGTTATCACATAATACTGGATTCCATCGACATACTTGTCGGGGTCGCCCATTCGAAGCTTGATATATCTCCCTTCCTTTGTTTTTTTATACTGCCGGCGAAAACCATTTTCATTGGTGATGCTTTCGATTTTTATCCTTACATTCAGGTTGTTGCCATATTTGGTCTCATATTTAAATGGGATATTTCTGTATATTCCATGCCAGCGCTCCTCGCCAAAGACGACCTTTATAGTCTCGGTTACTTTTATTGTCGAGCTTGGATATACTTTGATTTTCGAATCGAGGCTTTCAATATAGAATCCCCATAGAAGCGAGAATGTAAAAAGAAGCAGTAAAGCAGATTTTATTTTCATTAAATTCCCTCCGATTTTTTCCTAAATACTAGAACTACCGGAGGTCTGTAATCTCCGGTAAGTTATTGGCATTAAAAACCTACATAACCAATTGCTGCCCGGTGAACAAATCCAAGAACACCATAATGCTGCATCGAATAGCTAAATGTGTATTTCCTGTAATCGATACCGATACCTGCGGTTAATCCGTTGAGTTGCTCGGAATCCGATGGGTTTTCTTTCGGTTTTGGACGAAGAATATAACCGGCTCGCAGATACACCGGTTTCAGGAAATCGAGTTCCATTCCCGCTCTGACCCTATAATCCACCTCGGCGCCGGTCTCGACCTGTGCGCCGATTTCTCCCGGAAAGCCCGGTAAATTGTAAAATCCACCAAGCTTGATGAGCCAGGGCATAGCGGGTTTAACATCGCCATAAGTGGAAAGGAACGACCCAAAATTAGATATAACCAGCCCAACCCGCGCATTATCTCTCCTCGCTCGATACATAACACCGGCATCGAATGCAACAGCGGATGCACAGAAAGTGTCAACATTAGAGAAGAGAAATTTGGTTGTAATCCCAGCCGATATTTGTTTTTTAATCTTACGGGAATAAGTTAAATTTAAGCCGAAATCACTTCCCGAAAATTCACCGAGAACTTCTCCGAGAGTGTTTGTTTCCGTGAATTTCCCATAAGATACCATCTGCAGACCGGCAGCAACAAAATCGTTGTCGGAAAGTTCGTGAATATATCCGGTAAAACCTGAATTGAATAATCCCCAGAAATTACCGAACGATGCTATAACAGAGCGTCCTCTTGAAAAACCTGTAGCAGCAGGATTGTAAGCAAAACCATCGGCGGATTTACCCCATCCAGCCCACGCTCCGCCTAATGCAGGCGCTCTGGCGCCGACATCCGTTCCAAGAAGAAATGAGAAACCAGTCGTTCCAGCGTTATCGGATGGAGACAATGCAAACGATATTGCCGCAATTAAAATCACTGGCAGGAATATGGTTTTTTTAATCATCGGTATTTCCTTTTGTTGTCAATATAAGGGCGATTTGCGAATTACCCTTACCGAGTTGATTTGTGTATCAATCTATGAATTTTTTCCCAGTGCGAAAGCTTTTTGATTAGCTTTGAGAAATTTTTCGGGAATTCTGGATTTCATGACCTTTTCCCACTGTTCATCGGTGAATGGCAAATATTTCGACAGCGCGCCGATAAGCACGACATTTACCACGCGCACCGTTCCGGCTTCACGGGCCAGCTTAAGACCATCCACAACAAGGACATCTGGAACCTGAGTCTTGATTTTATCGAATATGTCATCCGGGTATTCCGCAGCGCCGGATGCCACAGTCGCCGGCATTATCGGGCGCGAATTGACAACAACCTTTGCCATGGGTTTGGCATAATGCAGAGTCCGCAAAGCCTCGAGCGGTTCGAAAGCCAGAATAATATCGGCTTCCCCCGGCGAGACCAGCGGCGAAAAAACTTTCTCGCCAAAACGAACCGTGCTGATAACGGAACCGCCCCGTTGAGCCATTCCGTGCACCTCGGACTTCTTGACATCGAAATCAGCGACAAGTGCAACATCGGATAAAAGCTCGCTCGCAAGAATGATGCCCTGTCCACCAACACCCGTGATGAAAATAGATGTAATCGCCATTTATTTACCTCCATTAGTAGATGGACGCCATCTCGAAGATTTTGCCCATCTTATGTTATTATAGATGGACGCTACTTTAAAAAGCTGTGTTCGTCCTCTGTTTTTAAAATTACGGAAGCTTCAAAATCTTGTGCAACTGCACGCTTAGTCTGACCTGAGGAATTTCATCCATAATCCAGTGTGTGAGTTTCTTTGCCGATAGTCTTCCCCATACGGGCTGGAAAAATACACTGGATTTCGTGCGATTGCTTTTCACAAAACCCTTTGCCCAGTCGAAATCCTTCCTGTCTGCGATGACTATCTTAACAAAATCGATAGAACGAAGTTTTCTCAGATTATCTTTATGATGTTTTCCATTCTCTCCGCTTGATGGTGTTTTAATATCCATTGATATTGCTGTTCCTTTAAGTATAATTTTGTCGATAGGCAATGTGCCGTTGGTTTCAATATGGACGAATTTCCCACCCTCGACCCATCGATTCACAAGTTTTGGTGTGCTTCTTTGAAGAAGCGGTTCGCCGCCTGTTAGAAGTATGCAATTTTGGATTGCATTAATACCTCTCTCGACAAGCGTAGCAAACGGTATGTCGCTTCCTCCCCGTCTTGCGCAGGATGTGTCGCACCAAGCGCAATGCAGATTACATCCCGAAAGCCTGACCAAAAGACACGGTGTCCCCGCATAATATCCTTCTCCAACAATTGTCGGAACGAGTTGATTCACACGCATTTGATATATCACCTTACCCGCTTTATATAATTAAAGTTCTATTTTATAGATTCTGTATGTTTTATAGATTTTCCCACCAATGTCTTCGAGTATTCGGTTCATCTGGAAATTATCTTCTAGTATCCATGAGCATTCGGATGAATGGTATCCCTTCGGTACACCCTCGACAAAAGTCCGATAATACATAGCAAGGTCGATACCTTTATTTCGATATCCCTCGATGACACCCATAATAATAGTTCGCGCTCTGCTTATTTTTTTGGAATGCCATAAAATCTTAAGTATCCCAAATGGGAGTAACCTGCCGCCGCGGTTATGGATTAGCGCTTGATTCAAATCGGGCAGAGTTATCGAAAAGCCGACAGGTTTGCCATCGCTTTCGGCGATGAACAGAATGTCCGGGTCGGCGATTTGTTTTAGCCCGCGTGCGATATTGCGAAATTCAGCATCCGTCATCGGGACAAATCCCCAGTTGCGTTCCCATGCGCTGTTATAAACCGATAGAAGCAGTTCAACCTCCTCATTGAGCTTCGAGAAATCGAGCTTTCGTAATGTGAAATTCCCCCTTTTCATCGCATATTTAGCGAGTTTCTCCAATCTTGTCGGGACTTTGGGGGAATCGATAAGCCATGCATACAGGTCTTTTTCTTTCTTCAATCCAGCGTCAAGAATAAGCTCGTCATAATAAGCATGGTTGTAAGTCATCATAACGACCGGTGGGCTGTCGAAACCAGCGATAAGAACACCGCATTCATAATTTGTCGAGGGATTCATCGGACCGATTGCTGCTTCAACTCCCTGCTTTTTCAGCCATTCCGATGCTGCTTCAAAAAGGTTATTTGCAATTTGCTGATTCTCGATACAATCGAAAAATCCCCAGTATCCACAGTTAAGCTCATGGAATTCCATGAAATTCGGGTCGATTATACCGGCAATTCTACCGAGTAGTTTTCCTTTATCGACAGCAAGGAAATACTTTGACCGGGCATGTTGCCAGAAAGGATGCTTCTGATGATTGTGAAGATTATACTCTTCACCTTTAAGCGGTGAAACCCAGTTCCTGTCAGACCTGTAAATTACACGGGGAACTCTGATAAACGCCGCAAGGTGAGCATTTTTCTCGACAGGTATTATTTTGTGTCCCATCATATCTCCACGATTAGTATATATCATAAATCTATTTTCCTTTTGGAGAATGCAAAGTTTTTTTTCATTTTTTTATAAAACGGTTCTTAATCCGGTTTTTTTACAAATAATTGTTCCGTGCTTTATTAAATTCAAACCACCTGTTATCATGTCCAAGTTTTTTCTTTTCTCCGTTTACTTTGTGCCTGAATTCTTCGGGGTGCGAGGTATGTAACGGACAATTGACAATTGATACCCTTTTTTTCTTGACCGAAAAGATATTACGCATTTTATTATCCATATTTGATTGATGATTGTAAATTACAACAAGTTTTACACAATCAACCGGAGGAAATTATGGTCAAGGGAAAGAAGATAGGATTTACATCGATGATGCCGACGGAATTGATATATTGCGCGGGTGGAATACCGATTGATTTAAGAACTCTCTTTTTAATGTCACATGAAAAAGAAAAGCTTATAACGCGAGCCGAAATCGACGGTTTCCCAAAATATATGTCCACATGGACAAAAGGCATTTATGGTGTAGTGATGGAGGAAAAGATGGATGAAATTGTGGTGGTAATGGGGGGGGATAGCGGTGAAAGCTATGCTCTGGCGGAGATGTTTCAAATGCAAGGTATAACTGTGTATCCATTTTCTTTCCCTTATGATGGCGACCGAAAATTCCTCGAGATGCAAATGCAGGTGTTATCCAAAAGGCTTGGTTTTGAGAAGATGGATAATCTTGATTACTGGATATTTCGACTCAACGATGTCAGGAAACTTGCGCACGAAATAGACAAACAAACATGGGAGAGCAACAAAGTAAGTGGATATGAAAACCATCAGTATTTATTTGGAACGAGTGATTTCGAGGGAGACCTCGATATATTCCACACGCGATTGAAAAGCTTTAAGGATGAGCTTCGTTTGGGAAAAGTTTTCAAGCAAAGCATTCGCCTCGCTTACATTGGAGAGCCACCGCTTTTCACCGATATATATAAAGTCATCGAGGAGTTTGATGCCAGAGTAGTTTTTAATGAAGTACAGCGACAGATTTCAATGCCGTTTGAATCAAAAGACCTTATCGACCAGTATCTTCGTTTCACATATCCATATCCTATTTTCCGAAGGTTGGTGGACATAAAAAAGGAAATCTCAAAACGCAATATTCATGGAGTCATTTATAACACGGAGAAAACAAGTTTCAGGCAGATTGAAGACATTATCATTAGAAAGGAAATCGATTTGCCATACATCATGATCGAATCCGATGGAAATTTTGAAGTCGATACTAGAACAAGACTAAGATTGCAAAATTTTATTGAATCATTGAAATCCAAACCGAAATCTGCAGAAAGACATGATGATGGCAAATTTTGGGAGGAATTAAAAATAGCATAGGAAAGAATTCGATTATTAATTATCAAAGGATAAATGCTCAGCGTTATCCCAAAGACTTTAAACGCAAAGCTCTGTGGTTAAAGTCGTCGGGATGCAGGATTGGATAACCGATATCCAACAACCGACAAATAAAAAAAAGTTCTTGTGAATTATCAACTAATTTATATCTTACATGAAGTTCTATGTATTTGAACAGAATATTTGAACAAATCTAATAGGAGGTTTGTGATGATTCGCAAGTTTGTTTGGGTGTTTCTTTTAATACTGCCTGCCTTTCTTTTGGCGACTATGTGGCAAGTGGACCTCACAGTTTCCGATGGCTCAAGCGACAGGATTCTCACATTTGGTGTTAATCCCGATGCTACCGATGGTTTCGATTTTGGGATAGACGAGAATTTTCCGCTAATCCCGCCATCCGGGCTTTATGCCTTTTTCCCGCTAAGCGACCCGACCAATCCGTATGTTACAATGCTGACCGGGGATTACCGATCCGATGAACTCGATGATTATATCTGGAGAGGGACAGTAGGCGGTAGTGCCGAACTTGTTTCGGTAAGTTGGTCTGCCGCAGGTATCCCTACCGGTGATGCTTTTATCGGAATTGGTACAGCTGATACCGAACCCGAAGAATGGTCCGACATGACAGGTTTAGAAGAAATCGGACTGTATGCCGGGCAGTTTTTCTGGATAAACTACACTTCCGGTGATACCGGCGATGTCGATAATCCACCGTACATTGTCTCGACATATCCCGAGAATGGCGCAATATCTGTCCCGACAACCGCTGAGATTCAGATTACTCTCGGCGATGATGAAACCGGTATCGATGTCGAAACTATCGAGCTGATTGTTAATTCCGTCGATGTTTCGGAATATATCGATGTTACACGCGATGGCGATTACTGGGTTGTTTCATACGAACCTGCCGGTGGTTTGCCGCCCGATGAGATGGTTATCGTCTCGATTACAGCTTACGACATCGGTGCCGTCCCGAATTTTGTCGATTATTCTTTCTGGTTCCAGACCGCACCGCTTTTAACACTGGTGGAATGGGAAGTCCCGATACGATTGCATAATATCTCTTTTGCCGGGGATACAACCGAATTCGACCTGTTATTTGGCGCAGCCGAGGATGCCTCCGACATGTTCGATATCCCTTACGATGTCCCGTATCCAAGTCCTCCGGCAGGCGTTTTCTATGCCTATTTCCCGCTTGTTGACCCACTCTATGAATTTTCGATGCTTACTCGCGACATAAGGTCGAGCGAGATTGAGAATACTTGGTCGGTGCGTATGGGCAATCCCGGAGTTACTATCTGGGCAACATGGGATATCGACGACCTTCCCGATGAAACCGACCTTGAAATCGCAAAGGCATTCCCGCCGACCGAACCCGAAGAATGGTTACCGATGGATGAGATGGAGACTTTTAGCATAATTATCGGTCAGTGGATCTGGGTTCGCCAGCATATAGAAATTCCCCCGGATGAAACACCACCGTATCTCGTGAGCAGTATTCCAACAATCGCTGCAACCGCTATCCCGCCGGAAACCGAGATGACTGTTATTATTGCCGATGCCCAGAGCGGCGTCGATGTTTCAACTATCGTTTTCATTGTCGATGGCGAAGATGTTACCGATAGCGCCACAATTATTGAAAGCGATGGATATGTCTATATTCACTATATACCTGCCGAGGCTTTTCCGGTATCCACACGAATCGACTGGAGTGTTACAGTTTCCGACCTTGCCGTGATTCCGAACGAGGCTGAAATCCCCGGATATTTCACTACGGGATTCTATCCGACACCGCTCTGGATGATAGATGTGAATTTGAATATCGAACCTTTTGATGACGATTCGAGTGTTTCCTCGATTACATTCGGTGTTGACGAAGCCGGCACAGACCTATTCGACATCGGACTCGATTATCTTTTCGCTCCGCCACCGCCGGGTTCTCCGTCATTCTATTTCAATATCGATGATACACTGTGGGGTCAGTTGATGCGGGATATTAGAAGTTCTTTCGACGATTCAATTCTCTGGGTTTCACATTTCACATCCATCGATTCCAATTATGCGGAATTTACTATCGATTGGGACCCTGATGAATTCCCTGCATCGGGAGCTTTCATGTATGCTGTTACCGACCTTGTCAGCGATCCTGTGGATTGGTTCTCGATGCGCGATGAGCCTTCTTACGATATTACAACCGATGGTAGATTGTTCATCATGTATAAAAGCGAAATACCTACATATTGCCTGTCCGGCACTGTCACTCTGGAGGGAGAGGACAGTCTTGCAGGTACAACCATCGAGATTGAAGAACTCGAAATCTCAACAACCACAGATGATTCAGGATATTACGAAATATGCAACCTTAATTCCGGCACATACAATGTCATCTTCACCCACGATGGGTTCGCTACACAAGAAGAAGAAATTGTTATTCTCGATGACATGACCTACGATGTGCATCTCCTGCTGGCAAGATACACCGTTTCCGGTATTGTCATACCCGAGGGCATTCCCGAGGGTGAGCGAGACAGCATAACCGTTTCTCTGGGTTTTGACATTGTCTATACCGATGAGGACGGCAATTTTACATTCCCCGATATTTTGCCCGGGACATATCCCATGCACATCGAGTATGATGGATTCTTCCCAATCGATACGATTATCGATGTTGTCGATGAGGATGTTTATCTTGAATTTGACCTTTTTCCCGCGCAATATACCGTTTCGGGCTGGATTGAACTCGAAGGCGAAGATATCGGATACTGGGATGGTACTATTATTACAATGGATGGCCGGGAAGACACCACCGACGAGAACGGAAACTTTGAATTTACAGGTGTTTCCGAAGCCGAATATAATCTTCATGCAGAGAACCTACCGGATTTTATATCTATAGACACACTTTTTTATGTTGACTATAATATTTCACTCGAACTTATCCTCAAGCGCGCCGCACCTGAACTTGGCACTATAAGAGTTACTGTATCACTCGAGGATGGTGGTGACCCGGAAGATATCGAGGTTATACTTGTTGAGCTTAATGATACGAATTACACCAACCCGATGGGAAGAACCAGATTCAGAGACATCCCTTATGATGATTACATACTTGAAATCAATCATCCGGGATATATTTCCGAATTCGTAAATGTAACACTCGATTCCCCCGAAGAGACTGTCGATGTGATGCTTTATCTGCCCAGAGGTGTGATTCACGGCTATGTCTATCTTGATGATGACCCGCCGGACCTTTCGGGAAGCGATGTTACACTCGACAGCTCAATTGAAACCATTACCGATGAAGACGGTTATTATATCTTCGAGGATGTCGTGCTTGGCGAACATTCACTGGATTTCGAACACACCGATTATATACCGGCGGATTCGACAATATTTATCGCTCTTCCCGACACATTTGAAGTTACGGTTACACTCTATACACAGCCTCCTCTCAATCCGCCGCAGGATTTGAATATCATCTCCGCGATGCATAACCGAGTATCGGTGAGATGGAATCCACCCGAACCCTCGACAGCAAACCTTGTCGGCTATGGATTAATAAGAAGATTCAACACCGAACCGGAAGAAACCCTTGCTTATATTCCTGGATGGTCAACGGGTTATATAGATTATGATGCCGAATCGGCGTTCTATTGGTATCAAGTGTTCTCGGTTTATGAAGAAGGCAACAGTGAATCGATTGGTGGAATCGGCGATTTTGGCTGGGGTGGTGACGACCCCGCTGACCCGGATGTGCTTATTATCGATTTCGATAACGGCGCTCTGCTTGCCGATGGCGCAACAGTTGATGAAGATATTGCGTTGCAGCAGATTTTTACAGACGGTGAAGTCGTTTGTGATGTTACTACGCAGGACCAGCAATTAACCGATATTGAAAATCTTGAACTTTTCCACTACAAAACGGTGTTTATTATTACCGGGATTTATGACGATGATAACGAAGTGCTTTCCGAGGGCACAATCGCATACCTTTTCGACTATCTTGGAGCTGGTGGAAGACTATATTGGGAGGGCGCCGACATTGGATATGATTATACTCCATTGTGGGACGGCGCTTTAATGGATGTTCTCGGTATCGAGTTTGCCGATGACGGCAGACCGCGCGGGGGTGGAAATGTCCTATCACTTATCGGTCAAGCGCCATTTTTCGATGGCAATCCGGAATTTGATTACGATTATCAGACCATAGCTGACCATTACATCGATGAATTTTTCGCAATCGATGACGCTATGGTTATGCTTCGCTCACAAAGTGAACCTGCGCCGAATGAATCCGATATAAGAACAATAGCTTATGAATTAGACCTTGCCGACTATGGATTCACTACGATATACAAAACGGTAACATCTTCGGTATATCTTGGCGCCATGCAGGGACACGACTATTATAAAGTTCTCGAATCCGTCTGGTTTTTCCTCACCGGCGAAGAACTCGAATTTCCCGGAATCGATGATGACTATAGCTCAAAAGTCCCGCGAGTTCTTAATCTAACGCTTGCACCAACGCCATTCAATAGCTCGCTCGAGATATCCGTCGATATAGATGTATCGGGGCAAATTGAACTTGTAGTCGAAGATATCACCGGCCGGGTCGTGGAAAGAATTTATGGTGGGCAGATTGCTGCTGGCACGCAGGTTTTCCACTGGAATGCAGATAATAATGCGCCATCGGGAACATATCTCGTTATTCTTCGCACAGACAATGCGAAGGTTATGCGAAAAGCGGCGCTTATCAAATAATAGAACAATGCAATCTTCTGGAATAATAACCGGGGGAGTTCATTCAGGATGGACTCCCCCCATTTACTTTTGATTATGTTGGCTAAAACACAAAAGGGCTATATTTTGAAATCGAATTGAAGAAGCTCTACAAAGAGTAGTAATAAAAAAAAAGAAAAACCTCTCAACTCCACTTAATTTGCTATCTGCAATTTGAAATGCTGTAAGTGGTGTATTTGCGAGATTAGAATAAGTGGAATCATCTTCAATAACATCAGACAGCGGCGGCAATCCGGGTTTCTTTCGAGCTAACCTATGGCAAATTGTTTTTCTGTTGGCTGTCGCACTTTTATTTTCACTGCCATCCATAATAGGTTATGCGGGCAAGCCCGCTATTCCGCAGGTTAATGATATTGCCGAAGAGGATATCATAGCTCCAATGCAGTTCGATGTTAAAAAATCCCCCGACAGCCTCGAGGCGGAAAAGAGAACCCTTATTCGCTCGGTTCCGGTGATTGTCATCTTTAGCCAAAATGTTCAGGACTCGGTTCTTAACATTTTTGATAAAACCTGGAACGGTGCAAAGTCTATTGTCAAATCGAAAAGTATCCAATCCGAGCAAAAAGCGGACTCGCTAAAAATTCTTTTTCCCTATCTTTCACAAACTCAAATCGAGCAGCTTAATGTTATGAAAGACATCGATGATTTCAGTCGAAATATTAGAGGAGGATTGACAACTTCTTACACTGAGGGATTTATCGCAGTCAATCCCATTCCATTCGAGAATCCACCCGAACTTTACAATATCCGGAAGCGTAATAGAGAAGAACTAATGACAGAATCGGCTGTTCAAAATGATAGCACAATAAAGATTTCTTTAAAACAGTATTTTGAATTGCAATATCGAAATTCACCCGACCATGTAACTCTCGGTCTTGCAATCGGCGAGCATTTCTTGATACCCAATCTTTTGCCTGATATCGAGCAAACTGAAAAGAATCGGCTGGAGGCTCTCAAGCAAATTTCTCCTATCAAGATGAGAGTCAGTCGGGGTGAAAAAATTATCGGCAAACACGAAAAAATCACTGAAGAAATACATTTGAAACTCATTTCGCTTTACGATGCTCTTCAGGGCAAAACCAGAGGTAAAGACACTTTTCAAAGGATTCTTGCTGCAGTCGGCACATTTTTAATCGCAGTTCTTATTGTATCACTTCTGGGAGCATATATTTTTATGAAATATAGAAAATTTTGGAGTAATCTGCGGATATTGTGTACAATTATATTCTCAATTATTTTGGTTGGTTCAATTGCTCATATAGTGCAAATATTCGGTCTCAGTGTCTATGCAATTCCTGTGCTTTTTATACCTGTTATTATAACCGCTCTTTTTGACGATTGGCTTGCATTTGCAGCATCGATAGCCACTGTGCTTCTTGTGGCTATCGGATTTAGTGGCAACACAACATTTTTAGCGGCATATATACTCTCTGCCGCTATTGTTTCATTCAGGGCAAGACAGGTGAACCTGAGAAACATGTTATATCGACCCGTAACTTACTCGATGCTTGCAGGTTTGCTTGCGGTTGCGGTTTTTAACCTTGTGATGTTCACTCCCGCGGGAGATATTCTGAAATTTGTGACAGAATTTGGTATTTCAGCATTCATGGCACCATTTCTTGCGCTAATAGTATTGCCACTCGCCGAGAAAGTTTCAAGAACAGCATCTGAATTCACTTTGATGGACCTGTCCGATATTAACAGCATACTCCTGAGAAAGCTCTCTATCGAGGCACCGGGAACTTTTAACCACTCGATATTAGTGGGCAATACCGCTGCCGCTGCTGCTGAAGCCATCGGTGCAAATTCCGTACTGGCAAGAGCTGGTGGATACTATCATGATATTGGAAAACTCGTTCATCCGGAGTATTTTGATGAGAACCAAACGGGTCGTAATCCACATGATTCACTTTCTCCATTCGATAGTTTCAGAATTCTTTCGTCTCATACCCGTGAGGGTGTGGAATTGGGCAAACTTCATAAACTGCCAGATGTAGTTCTTAACATTATCGAGCAGCATCACGGCACAACTGTAATGGATTTTTTTTACCATAAAGCCAAAGACTTGAATCCAGCTGTTATACCAGATGAATTTCGTTATCCTAATCCCAAACCAGAAAACATTGAAACAGCTCTTGTAATGATATGCGATACCGCCGAGGCGGCATTAAGAAGTCAAAGAGAGAATCTTCCCGGAACCGAAATTGAAATAGGAAAACTTGTCGAAAGAATGATAATGGAAAGAATCGAGGATGGACAATTCGATTATTCACCTATATCGATAATGGAAATAAATGTCGCAATAAAAACGATTTTACCAATATTGCGTGGAGTTCATCATACACGCATAGCAAGAGAGTTTCAACAATCTCCAAATGCTATCGAAGAACCTTAAAACCAAACAGGAGAATGAGGAGGTATGGAGACCGTTTTATGTCCTTTAATAGGAGTAATCCTATCCGTAGTATTACTGTATTTTATTTCCGCCATGGAAGTCGCAACTTTCTCGATTGCAGGAATATCGGCAGAAGAATACTCCGGCAGAAAAAGATGGCTGCTTGAATCCGCAAACAATCCCGGAAATATGGAAGCTTTTTTTATTGTTGCTAAAGCTTTCTTTCTCGGTGCGTTCGCTGTTTTTCTTCACATCTATATCGACAATACAATTCTTTTCGATATACTCGTTATAAGGTATATAATCGAGGGAATGCTCCTTGGTGGAATAGCAATTATGACTTTCACAGTTCTTCCGGCACAGGCAGTAATTTGGGATGAGGTAACGACACTTCGTTTTTCATCATTACTTGTTATGCTATATGTGGTTTTCTTTCCACTGAAAGAGATAGCGCGGATTGTCCTCGATTTCATTCTTCGCAATCTAAAACTGGAAGGACTAGCAAGTCTTGCTACCCAAAGACAACTGGCATATATTGCCGACGAATCCGGCACTCGTCTCGAGGATGAGGAGCTTCAAATGATTCGACATATTGTCGAATTCGTTGAGAAGAATACAAGAGAAGTCATGGTTCCCAGAATCGATATGATTTGCGCACCTATCGATTCTACAAAGGAAAATATAATCGAGCTTATACGCAATCATGGACATTCACGGATTCCGCTATATCGAGATACTATCGATAATATTGTTGGTATTCTTTATTCAAAAGACTTACTTATTGAAACCGGTAACAGTAACAATGAAATCGAGCTTTCTAAAATTTGCCGGAAACCTTTCTTTGTTCCCGAATCTAAACTCATAGATGAGCTTTTGGAAGAATTCCGAAAAGAAAGGCTTCATATCGCTATTGTTGTCGATGAATATGGGGGTGTTGCGGGAATTGTTACGATGGAAGACCTTCTCGAGGAAATTATCGGTGAAATTCAAGATGAATATGATACTGAAGAAGAGCCTATCCAGGAGCTTTCTGAGAATGCCTGGCGGGTGCTCGGGAAAATTGCTATCGATGAAGTTGAGAAACTTGTTAATGTTGAACTGCCTCAGGATGATGCCGATACGATTGGTGGACTTATATATCAGGTAGCCGGCGCAATCCCCGAACCGGGATACAAAGTTGAAATTGCAGATGACCTGGTTTTTATCGTCGAGCAAATCGAGGGGCAAAGAATTATATCGGTAAAGATTATTAAAAAAAGCAAATAAGCATTATTTCTGCTAAACGACCGTGAGATGTAAAATGTCATCCGAAGAAATAATAAAATGAGTAAAACAAACTTCAGTTAAATATTAAAATGCAAAATGTAAAGATATATAAAAATCAAAATGACTTGTTGTCCTGAATTGTGTATCTAACTGACTAAATTGTAGTGCAATACTTATATAAACAAACATATTAATAAAAACATTTTGCTTTGGAGACACGAGAATTATTAATCGTGAAGCTTTACCTATTAAATTTGATTTTACATAACCAATAGTTTTTGTTAATCTCAATGCGAATTTAGCATTATACTCTATTCAATTGCTTCTATATCAATCAGTTGAACAAGTCTTCGGAGAAGCTTCTTTAGGCTTTTCCCAGTAACTGCACTGATATGAATAACATCATTACCATCAAATACAAATTTTTGTGATAGTTCCATAAGTCTATCGTCAGCAGCATCGATTTTGTTCAAAGCTACTATTCGCGGGCGTTCGAGAAGTTTTTTATCATAATCGGCAAGCTCAGCTATCAATGTTTTGTATGCTTTCACTGGTTTATCGAGAATATCGAGAAGAATCACTAGCGCTTTTGTTCGTGAAATATGACGCAGAAAATCCAGCCCCATACCCTTGCCATCATGTGCACCATCTATAATACCGGGAATGTCCGCGATAACCAGCCGCTTTTCGGGGGATACTTGAGCGATTCCAAGATGAGGGTACTTGGTTGTGAATGGATAATCCGCAATTTTCGGACGCGCCTTGGTCAGTCGTGAAATCAAAGTTGACTTACCTGCATTGGGAAGCCCTACAAGCCCGATATCGGCGATGAGACGGAGTTCGAGACGCAATTGGTATTCCTCACCCGGTTTGCCATCTTGAGCATAATCTGGGGCTTGATTGCTGGATGATTTGAAACGAGCATTGCCTTTTCCTCCTCGACCACCTTTGGCAATAATAAATTCGTCCTCGATTAAATCGGCGATTTGCTCGCCTGTTTCATAATCGAAAACAACCGTTCCCGGTGGCAATTCAATAATGAGATTCTCGCCGGATTTACCATGACGGCATTTGCCCTCGCCAGGAGACCCGTTTTGAGCTTTGAAATGACGGCGATAGTAAAAATCCATTAGGGTGTGCAGTTTAGGATTCACGCTGAGAATGACATCGCCCCCGTTGCCGCCATCGCCACCCGCAGGTCCCCCATGAGGACGATATTTCTCGTGAAGCATGGCGGAACACCCATCACCGCCATCGCCAGCCTTGGCATATATTTTTGCTTTGTCTATAAACATTGTAAGTAATTTAGGTTTTAGGGTTTTATTAAATATGAACAATTTATTTAGTTACGCAAGTGCTTTCTTTAGTATTGGATTTAACAAAATATATCCCCGATTCCACGCACGGCTCGTTGATGTGCTCATAATCGCCTGTGCCGCCATAAGATGGAAAGAATTGCGCACGGGCGGCATAGTTGTGGTCGCGCATTTTTCCGTCCATTTCAACTTCCTGCCACGGGATTGTGTCCCAGATAGTGATGTAGCTGGTGTAATCGTGCGGCATGGAATCGCGCAAGAATTTCCACTTCACGGTGAAGCGCGTGTCCAATGCAAACAGCAACATCCTCCACCAATAGGCTTGATTTTGAGGAAAACATATTTGTCATAATCATGTGGTGTATTCATCAAATAAATGGACCTATCATAACGCATTTCCATTTGAATCTCCTCACTCGGTTTCTAATCAAACAGCTGCAGAGCAAAACTTGCCTTACCGCCCAATAATCTAATGTGCCATCACAAAAGCTCCTTGAATTGTTCGATTGTCAAACCTGCATCGTCGATAATTCCCGACATCGTGAAAGCATTGATTGGATTTGCACGCGGGATGACGATAATTCGTTTCCCATCGGTCATGACCGTGTGTTTCATCTGGCGCACCACGCGGAAACCGACTTACTCGAATGCCCTTACAGCTTGCCTATTCGATATTCCGGGCAGCTTAGGCAACTGCAATCTCCAGCATTTCCGCTTCTTTGCCGGCGAGTTCCTCCGCGACCTCAAGGTAGAGACCGATGGCATCCTTGATGTTTTCAACCGCTTCCTGGCGGGTTTGCCCTTGAGACCAGCATCCGGGTAATCCGGGCACCCAGACTGCATAGCCCTCGTCGGTCTCTTTAAGCGCAATTGTGTATTCCATAAAAAACCTTCGATTATCAACAAATAAACTATATTAACAGGTAAATGTCAATAATATTCTCACCGTAAAGCATGCAGAGTTCGTAAAGTAGGGGGCACTATACCCTATACCCTGTTATTCATATTCCGGCACGGCTTTGTATCCATAGAGAATCACGCCTGCATCGCCGGTCTTGTTGATTTTTCGGAATTCCATCCGCAGATTCATTCCGGTCTCGACTTTGTCGAGGTCGATATCGACTACTTGAGTTGTCAGCCGCGCTTTGTTTTCCAACTCAACGATACCGACAATATACGGCGTCTGCGTCTGAAATCCCGCGGGACCGGTGTGAATCACTGTGTATGTGAGTAGCTTGCCCTTGTCGGAATGGTCAGCAAGCTCGAACTCCCGGTTGCCGCAATTATCGCATATCAACCTGTGCGGGAAAAAGACTTTTCCGCATTTCTTGCACTTGTGCGCCTCCAGCCGGTATCTGGATGGCATCTGTCGCCAATACTTTTGTGGGTCCATGATTATTCTCCTTTTAATATCGTTACAATCGAACTGCCGCCTGAACCGCCGAGGTTCTGCGCCATCCCGATATTAACATCTTTCAATTGCCTGTCACCGGCATCGCCGCGGATTTGCTCGGTAACCTCGATAATCTGCGCTACGCCGGTCGCACCGACAGGATGACCTTTTGCCTTCAATCCGCCTGAGACATTGACCGGGAGTTTGCCATCGGGCATTGTGTCACCGCGTTCGGTCATCTTTCCGCCTTCACCTTTTGCGCAGAAACCGAGCGCCTCCAATTCGCATATCTCGGCGATTGTGAAGCAGTCGTGGACTTCAGCGAACTGGATATCCGATGGAGCAACTTCGGCGTATTTGTATGCTCTTTCGCCCGCTTTTTCAACTGCATCGAGATTAGTAATGTCAGGTCGAGTATGAAGCGCGATTGAACCCGTTGCATGACCAAGTCCAAGGACTTTGACAATGCGATGGTCTTTAAATCTTTCCTTCACAATGTCGAGCGGGGCAATAATCACAGATGCCGCACCATCGGAAATCGGTGAGCAATCCATAATATGAAGCGGGTCGGCAACCATAACCGAGCTCTCGACCGCTTCGGGTGTCATTTTTAGCTTGAATTGCGCATACGGATTCTTGAGCGCATTGTTGTGATTCTTGACAGATACCAGTGATAACTGCCTGCGCGTAGTACCGTATTTCTCCATGTGCGCTCTAGCAATCATCGCATACAATCCGGGAAATGTCATTCCCTGGTATGATTCAAATTCATCATCTGATGCGGTTGATAATCCGGCGACAGCCTTATCACCACTGACATCGGTCATTTTCTCGACACCGGTAACGAGGACGATATCGCTGTATCCCGATGCTACATCGAGATATGCCGCCTTTAATGCCACAGCACCGCTGATACATGCGGATTCGCATCGTGTTGCGGGAACGCCGACCATACCGAGATAATCCGCTGCAACACTGGCGAGATGTTCCTGATTGTTGAACAATCCGCTACTCATTGCGCCGACATAGATGCTATCGACAGTATCCACTTTGGCATCATCCATTGCCTTGAGGGATGACGCGACAATCAAATCTCTCAGCGACAAATCCCACAATTCGCCAAAAGGTGTCATGCCAACGCCTACAATTGCTACTTCTCTCATATATTCCTCCTTTTCAAGAGGGTTCGGGGTTTGGAGTCTGGATCTGGTATGTAATTATCAAACTTAATGATGGTCAAGACCCTATACCCTAACCGCTATACCCTGTTATTTAGTCTTCTACATTCATGATTATCTTGCCGCGATAATTGCAATATTGCCCATAATTCAAGTATCGCTTGTTGTAATCGAGCAGGAATCTCGTATGAACTTCAGTATTCTGAATCTCCTCGAGAACTTTAGTAGCTTTCAGGACGAAACCATCGCTTCCCGCGCCGGAGCCGTAAGAAATCATCAGAATCATGTCTCCTTCTTTTGCAATGTCCAGAACAGCCGAGAGTCCCAATGGCGACGAGCCTGAGTATGTGTTACCGAGTTTGTTCACGAGCAATCCCTGTTCCATTTGCTCCATTGTGAATCCCATCTTTTTACCGGCTTTTAGTGGGAATTTATAATTCGGTTGATGGAACACAGCATATTTGAAATCTGAAGCTTTTGCGCCAATTTTTTTGAGAATTCCTTCGGTACAACCGCATACATGTTTGAAATATGATGGTTCACCGGTGAATCTTCCGCCGTGTTTAGGATAGAACATGTGCTCGCGTCGCCAGAAATCGGGCGTGTCGGTCATGAATGCGTAAGTTTCGACGAGTTCGACTGCGATGTTCTTATCACCGAACAGAAATGCCGCGGCGCCAGCGGCAGCAGAATACTCGAGTGCATCAGAAGGAGCGCCCTGCGATGTATCAGCACCGATTCCCATGGCATATTTGACAGCACCGGATTTGACCAATTGTGAGCTTACAAACATTCCCTCGGAGCCGGCTTTACATGCGAACTCGAAATCCGCTGTATGGCATTCCGGGATAGCGCCCAATGCTTCGGCGACAGTTGTGCCGCTTGGTTTGACCGCATAAGGATGCGATTCGGAACCAACATATATCGCACCGATTTCAGCCGGTTCGATACCGGCTCGTTTTACCGCGCGACGCGCAGCTTCGACCGACATAGTGATGCAATCTTGGTCCGGCGATGGCACAGACTTCTCAACAAGTCCCAATCCCCGTTTGTATGCTGGAGCATCCGCACCCCAGACTTCCGCAATCTCCTCGACACGAACTCGATTGCGAGGGATGCATGCTCCGTAGCCAATAATACCAACCATTTAAACCTCCAGTTTAAATTGTAAAATTTGATATTCTTTTAAGATATGAGATTTAATATTAAATGCAACAAAATTTTTTATAGTTGAAAGTTTTCTGTTGGGGGATGTGAAAAATAGTGCGACAAAAAATATCGCATTAGACAATAAACCCATCAATTTGCACGAATTTTTTTTCTGAGGTCTTCGATTATTGCTATTTGATTTTTTCGAGGACCAGCTTGCCCGAACCGATTGTGGAAATACCCTCGAACAAAGTTATATGAATAGGTGTGAAATTCACATCCTCACCTGTCGATGGGTCGATAGGTCGCCATTCGATTCGTTCACCAAGCCAGACCTCGATCCAATAATGCGGCAGCCATACATGCCCGAAATAATAAATTCCCCCGACCACTCTTGCCGGAATTCCTCGACTTCTAAGAGCGGCAACAATAAGTCTTGCCCTTGCAAGCGGATTTCCCCTTTGCGTTGCAGCGGCGACAATTGCATCATCCTGCTCGGGCTGATGTTTGATATTGTCTGCTATCCAGCGATTTAACCGGGTTACATATTTCCAGACGGTTTTGCTTTTTTCGATTTCGGGATTACCGTTTATAACCATATTCTCAATGTTCTTATTGTGCGATGGAATATTTGGTGTGGTTTCGAGATATGGCTGCATTTCTGCTGGAATCGTTGACAGCTCATCGAGCTTCATACTTTTCCTGCCACTGTAGGATGTCTTTTCGACTGATAATTTACCGGTTATTATTCCGTTTTCATATCGCCCGTTAAAATCCTGCCATTCTCTTTTTGTCAATGGCTTTCCGGCGATTTCGATTTCAATTGAACCGGTAAGCGTTTTCATTTCGAGTGGATTTTCGATAAGCCTTTCGCATTCTATGTTTGTTTCCGGTGTGGCAAAGAATTCCGTGAGTTGTAGAGCAGTGAGTGTGCTCGTATCGGGACATTCTTTAGAAAAATCCGCAGTAAAACCCTCCCGGTGAAGCTCGATTTTTACTGCATGTCGACTTGCGGAATCCACCCATGCGGTTGCATAAATGCCATCGCCGGAAAAGGATACTTTGTATGCCGTTCCACTCTGAACCATTTCTGTATGCCCCACCGATGCTTGAGCATTAAATATTTTGCTCATCTGCGGCGCAAGCAGAGCCAGATTTGCAATCGAGCCGGATTCCAGCGCGATTAACTTTGAAATAATCGCCCAATGCCCGAATATGTTTGTGTCTAAAAGGAACGGTGAAATATCGGCATCGATAGAACCTATGAGATTTCGTTCCTTCTGTGTGCTCGAATGTGTATCATCTTTTTCCGGTTTCTCCGATATGGATTCAGCGGTTGCTCTTTTCGATTTTATAGATGTGGATTTAGCTGAGCCTTTTGTTCCTTTTATTTCTGCGCCTTTGTTTTGGTTCGATATCTCATTATCATGAATTTCTTCACTCTTGGTGTCCCGCCGGCTATGCGATATTATTATTTTACCCTCGAGCCATTCCCCGAAAATCTCGAGCGTATCGCCGATTACAAGGGAATACTCGCTCATACTCATATCCGGCTGAAGTTCTGCCGAATAGAAAAGCCGCACAAGTGTAATCTTGCCGCCAACATCGATATTAAGTAAAGTCCATCCATCGAAATCCCAGCCTTCCTCTGTCATTGTTAATGAATATCCTGCCGCGCCGATAGATTTACCTTTGGCGGTAATTGACCAATAGCCACGCTCGACAGGCATATTGCCGGGAACGGGCGGCATATCCTGCGCAAAAGCAAGTATTGCGATAATTGCAATAAGACATAAGTTCCTCATTATTTTCCTCCAATCGAATCCGGTTCATTCTTTACCATATTATCCTGCATCCATCCGATGTATATGCCGAATCGAGCATTAGCGAAATCGAATCTTCATCTATCCAGGTGAAATCGATTATTTCTATCATAATCGAATCGCAGATAGGGGAGAGGGATGTGATTACCATGCTATCCGATGGCGAGGATAGAAAATGCTCGCCGCTTTCATCCTCAACGCGCAGATATATTTTCGATGTGTCGATTGCTGTGGAATCCGTCCATAGAAACAGTTGTGCCTGTTGATTTTCGCATGACACGAACGAATATCCCGGGCATGGGCATCCCCATATTGCGCTAATCGAATCGCAAGAACATGGAATGCGGTGGATTTTCACCCAGACGCTGTCAATCGATGGCGATATTCCATACGGTCCCGGTGAGGCGATGAACAGGATAAAGTATTGCGTCCACAATGTATCGACAGGTCTCTCGAACCTGTCGATTTCGATACCGCCGGATGTATAATAAGGACCGGTGAACGGTGAGAATATCGATGTTGTGCACTGTTCGGCTGTTTTGCCGCATCTTCCATAAACGATAACCTCATATTCCGGAAGTTCGCAGCCATCCCAGAAAAGCGAGCATACAACGCATGTATCGACCGGAAGCGGAATCGCCAGTGCGGAAGACAAAAGACTGCCGATAGGCTCATATTGGAACATCTCGTTTCGGTAAATCGCTATAATGTCGTCATATATCAGCAGCAGGTCGATATCCATGTCGCCGGAGCAGTGTTCGCCATCGCAGTTGAATGGATATATCCAGTGCGAACTGCTCGATGGAATGCCATCGATATCGTACAGCCAGAAATTATCGCCCATGTCGAGTCGGCGGAAAAAACCGACCCGAGTGTGCGTTCCCAGAATATCTTTCATTCCGTCGCCATCGATATCGGACATCATTGCGCCATCGCCATAAATACCTGTTACTGTGATAATCTGTCGCTGTGTGAAACTGCCACCGTCATTTTCGAGAATATAGAAATTGCCCGCCTGATTGCGAGCGAAGATAACATCCTCATCGCCATCGTTTTCATAGTCGCTTGCCCATAAACCGTCGATATGCTCGATAATCGCAGTGGAGAAAACCTCACTGAAAGTGTGAGGATATGTATATGGCGGTTCCTGCCGAAGAATTGTCGTTATTCTATCGGGCCAGGTATTATTATTGAAAACTACACCCAGGTGTTCGGCGCTGTCAACTTCAAGAAACTGCAGTCTCCAGATATCCAGATATGTTGCCGAATCGATTACCTCACGCGCAAAAGATATTCCCCACATTGTCGGGAAAGTCCAATAGATTACAATTTTCTCACGATACATCCCCTCGCCGATAAGAATATCGGGGAAACCGTTTCCATCGGCATCGGCAATATCGATATATGAAGCATAATACTCTTCACTTCCCGGTGGAGTAAATATAGAATACTGTGTCCAGCCTGTGGCGCAACTGTCGTTCATGAATCTGTAAAGACCTTGCGGCGTATGCGCAACGACATCGATATGACCATCGCAATCGAGGTCGGTTGGGAATGATGCGGCATATTCCGCAATCCAATTGGCGGTGTGCCTCTCATAAGTATGAAGAATATGCCAATCGTAAGTACATCCCCCAAGTCCCTCATACCAAACCACATAACCCGAATCCCATGTCGAATCGGAAACATTGGCAATAATATCCTGAATGTTGTCGCAGTTGAAATCGGCTGGATATGCACAACTGTTATGTGTGCCAATCATCGTGCCGGTATCGACAGTCATGCGAACCCAGTTGTCATATACCGTGTGCGCCGAATCGGAAAGCAGAACCAGCGGGAGCGAGCCGTAATTCATCCCGCTTGAAAACAGATATTCTGCATCCCAGTCATCGACAGCGATAGCGACGCCATCGCCTGCATGCCAGTCCGATTGACATCGAACTATGGGATACTGCGCCCACACAAAGCCGGATAAAAATAGGCAAATGCTGAAAAGCACTAGTGTGTTTGTTTTCATGTTTAACCTGCAATTAGTTAAATAGTTATTTTAGATAGACTATGCGTTTCGATAGGCAATTGCCGTCTTCCATCCGCGCTCTGACCAGATATATTCCCGATGCTATTGATAGAGCGGGCGTCCAGATAAATGCCCTCACCCGGCTCGAGGCAGTCGGGACGGGTGAGGGAACATACACAACATTCCCCCGCAAATCGTATATCTCTAATTCCATTCCCGCAGGCGCGGTGATGGCGCATGATGAATTGAATGGATTAGGGCGTTGCGCGTTTCCTCACGAGCGGTTAAAACCGCACGCTGAATCTTTGTCAAACCGTCTTAAAACGGATTTAATTCCGTTCAGCGATGTATTTCAATGCATCGTTATCTCAAATACACAATCCTCTTACTTGCCGTCCGTCCATCTTTCATCTTTGCTCTGACCAGATAGATTCCCGATGAGATTGACTGAGCGGGTGTCCAAATGAATTCCCGGTTATCGGTGAAATCCGCAATCCGATTACCTGTCAGGTCATATATCTCCAGCGAGGCGCCTTCGGGCGCTGTTATTCTGCAAGCGGAATTGAATGGATTGGGACTTGCTGCAATACAAATTTCTCCGGGTTTTTGAGTTTTGCCGGTCTCGATATCGGTTAAGTCGTATTCGAGAAGGATTGAAGCTGTGGGTGGTTCGCCGACTCCGGCTAATTCATAAAACATGTTATTCATAAAATCATAAGCGAAGCCGACATTGTCGCCGTAATATGTGATAGCCTGAATATCTACACCCGAATCCGAAAACATCGGTAGAGCTTCAATTTTCCAACTGTTTGTGGCAACGACTTTTATGCATCCGCGGAAAAGCGCCAGCGGTGTCTCGATATCCTCGAATCCTTCAAACTCGGATGTTATGAGCATTTTAAAATCTGCAGAAAATCCCATAACATCTATTGTGGTATCGATATCTATCGAGGTCCATTCATCACCGACATCGATATTGAATGGAAGGGTTTTATATGGAATCCTCTCGAGCTCAATTTCCGTAATAGAAAGAAGCGTATAAAAGCCGTCATCGCGACGCTGGTAATATATCGAGTCCACATAATCGCTTCCGGTTTCCTCAAAAACATACGAATTCCAGCCATCGATTTCCATTGTTCCAACAGTTACAACAGTCGAGGAATCATACCCATCTTCGGATGAATCCTGATATGTCCATGAATTACCGATGCCGAGCGGGAAATACGGTGTGGTTTCCACAGCAAATGCCGACAGGACAACCGCAAGAACAACCGCCATCACGAAAGCGCTTTTCATTTTGCACCACCTTAGTTTGATTGTTTAAACAAATGTATCAGTTAGATGAAAATCATTTTCTCAATAATAAAATATAATATTGAGATATTTTTGTCAAGCAAACAGAGAATTCAATCGTTTAATTCCTGTTATTTTAAATTTTTATCTGTAAGTTTTTTAAGCTACAAAAGTATTTTTAATATGGATTGGAAGTTTTATGTATAGGAAGCAATTCAGATGAATTTTTCCATCTTCTGCGAGAAGACAGCAGTATTTCCAGTATGTGTTTAATATATTTAGCTTTACATTATCAGAAAAATATAAAAAAAAACTTGCCAAATTCGTTTAAGAAAATTAAATTCTGTAAATTGAATTTGTTCTCAATGTTCACACTTTTAAAATCATTTTAATTCAGGAGGTTTCTAATGCGTAGGGCAAACATGTTTTTTACCTGTTTTGTTCTGTTATTTTCGCTAACCATTTCAATTGCAGCCGTACCACGGCAAATTAACTATCAGGGAAAGCTTACCGATATTTCTGGTGTTGGTTTGAATGGCAACTATGACCTGTCATTTCAAATCTTTAACACAGATATTGGTGGCATCGGATTATGGTCCGAAATTCACCTGGGTGTTCCTGTCGAAAAAGGCATATTCAATGTGGTTCTCGGTCAAATTACTGCTCTCGACCTGTTATTCGATGAACAGTATTGGCTACAGATCAGTGTCGATGGCACAATACTTTCTCCGCGTTTGAAACTTACCACCGAAGCATACGCATTCAGAGCGATATGGGCAGATAGCATAAGTGACATTTCATGGAGCAGCATTTTGGATGTTCCCGATGAAATTATGATGGAAGGAGAAAATATAGCTCTTTTGAATGTTGATACACTTGGTGCATATTCATTGATTACACACAATCATACTCTAACATCCTTATCCGATGTTAATGCCGCCGGGCTATTAACCGGGCAAGCTCTCGTATGGAATGGTCTTGAATGGGTTCCACAATATGCTGGTGGCGCGGTGTTCCATACACTTAATGATGCGTATTTAGATGGTAATGTAATTGGAGCAATTTACGGTCCGGTTGAGATAATCGATGCAACCAAACCGGATGGCGGTCTTACGATTACTGCATGGGACAGCGCACAATCGGCTATCGAATCCAGATTAACTTTTATTGGAAATCTTGATTTCCCCGGCGATAAGAGAACAGCTATCAAATCGACTCTTAGGCATGACCAGTTTATTTTCAGAGCGAATGGTGGACTTTCTACGGGTAGAGTTACCGATGATTATTATCGAATGTTCGCAGGCGCTTTTGGTTCGATTGACACGATAAGTTTGGTAACCGGACTTGACAGTGCAGTTGTATTCGGCGCTCTCGGTGTTCACATTATAGACCCCGAAGCTATTCCTCCGGGATGTGATTCTCTTGTTATTGATGCTGCGGTATATGGCTATTCCCCGGACACAAACAAAGAAAAGCATTGGGCTGGTTACTTCGATGGGAATGTCAATATTACCGGTGATATCAATATAAATGGAGTTATTTATACTGATACACTTAAAACTCCAGGTGATGAATCCGATACTATGGTTGCTATGTCTCAATTTAAAGTATATGGCGAACTTATTGCTGATTCAATTCAGGCGGATGGTGATTTAATTGAGATGGACGATAATGTCCAGATTAACAACAATCTTATAATTATTGACACTTTGATTGTCGGTGCTGATGCTGTTGTTGGAGGCAATATCGATGTTACCGGTGATGGTTACATTGCTGGGGACCTCACCGTTAATGGTTTGATATCCACAGATAGATTATATGCCGATACTATTTACTCCGAATCGGGCGATACTCTCGACACACTTAGAGTGCTCGGTCAACTCGCTGTCAATGGTGAACTCATCGCTGACAGCATTCAAGCGGTCGGAAATACTATTATGATTGATGATAGTATGTTCGTCGATGGCAACCTCGATGTTAATGGCGACGGTTATGTTTCGGGCGACCTCACTGTCGGCGGACTTATGGCTGTCGATAGATTCTATGTCGATACTATTTACTCCGAATCGGGCGATACTCTCGATACGCTTCGAGTGCTCGGTCAACTCGCTGTCAATGGTGAACTCATCGCTGACAGCATTCAAGCAGTAGGGAATACTATTATAATTGATGATAGTATGTATGTTGATGGTGATATTTTTGTAGATGGTGATGGTGAAGTTACCGGTGACCTTGTTGTCGGCGGACTTATGGCTGTCGATAGGTTCTATGTCGATACGATTTACTCCGAATCGGGCGATACTCTCGACACGCTCAGAGTGTTAGGACAATTAAATGTCAATGGTGAACTTATCGCAGATAGCATTCAAGCGGTTGCCGATACTATTTTCATTGATGATAACTTGAAAGTAAATGATTCCTTACTCGTTTCCGGTGATGCCTATGTGAATGGCGATGTCGGTATTGGAACTACAAACCCATCGCAGAATTTGCAGGTTGTCGGTGATGTCGTATTCGGTGGCGGTGCTACGGGCGACGGAACAGATGAATTTATCGAAATTCAAGCGGAATCTGAAGATTGGTATATTGGTGTCAGAAATCTTGCGACACCTGCCAATTCTGATTTCCATATCGGTTTAACTCAAGCTGAAGATGGTATTTTCCATATCCAACCCGATGGTAATATCGGTATTGGCACTACCACACCGAACACAATGCTTCATGTTACCGATGATGCAACTGTCGATGGAGATATGTATATGACAACCGGAACAATATTCAGCACACCTACTCCGGGTGTTGAGGGACTGATGATAGAATCGGACCAGGGCGCTGTAATTCCGGGTGTTCCGTATTCACTTGCCTATGCCGATTATCGCGATGATGTTCTTCGTGCAGGTGATATTCATCATTTACTCGGTGGATTTGGCAGCTATGACCCGGTTTCGACATTCTATGGTGCAACTTATGGTGGAATCAATGAGCTTGCCAGCGGAATAACTACTGTAATGGGTGGACTCGGTGTTGTCACTCCGATCTATCGTTCTGCTGTTGCCGGTGTGGCAATGAATCCCACCGATTATGCAGGTTACTTCACAGGTGATGTAACAATAGATGGCGACCTCTATCTTACCGGCGGTCTCGATGACGGCACAGGTTTTGGCAATGCAGGTCAGATGCTCAAGACCGACGGCACGGATATTTACTGGACCAATTTTGGCGGCGATACAATTGTTGTCGATACGCTTCGCCCCGAAAGCGGACTAACTACCGATACGATTGTCGCTCATTCGCAATTCAAAGTATTCGGCGAGCTTATCGCAGACAGCATTCAAGCGGTTGGTGATACTATTGAATTGGATGACCATGTCCGAATTCATGGAGATCTTATCATAGATGGCGATATTGTTGACCATAGTCTTCAGGAAGCTTACGATGATGGCAGAACAATAAATATTGGTGCAGCTGATGCCGGTCCTGTTCAAATCATGTCCGACCATTTTAATGGTGGGCTTGATGTCTATGTTGATGCAACAGTAGCAGGTGCTCAAGACGCTATTGATGCACGAATCACTGCAACCGATGTTTTAACTCCAATAGCAAGTGTTTCTGCGTTGTTGATGCCTGCAAGCGGTATCATTGGCGGAGACCATTTACTCGGTGCACTCGGCGGTGGCTATAATGATGGCTCGAATAAGATTGCCGGTGCATCCGGTGCTTTGATGAATGGCGCTTTGCCGGTGGCTTACGGTGCATTGGGCGCTCAAAGCAATGATGGTGCAATCGCTGATTGGACCGCAGGTGTTTACGGTACCGCAAATCCCGGCGATTTCGCAGGTCTTTTCGAAGGAGACCTAGTTGTTTCATCAGGTACTATATATGGTTTCCCACCGGTAAATACCGAAGGACTTTGGCTTGAATCGGACCAGGGCGCTGCAATTCCCGGTGTTCCGTATTCACTTGCTTATGCAGACTATCGCGATGATGTCCTCCGCGCAGGTGATATTCATCATTTACTCGGTGGATTCGGAAGTTACGACCCGGTTTCTACATTCTATGGTGCAACTTATGGTGGAATCAATGAGCTTGCCAGCGGAATAACTACTGTAATGGGTGGACTTGGTGTTGTCACTCCGATCTATCGTTCTGCTGTTGCCGGTGTGGCAATGAATCCCACCGATTATGCAGGTTACTTCACAGGTGATGTAACAATAGATGGCGACCTCTATCTTACCGGTGGTCTCGATGACGGCACAGGTTTTGGCAATGCAGGTCAGATGCTCAAGACCGACGGCACGGATATTTACTGGACCAATTTTGGCGGCGATACAATCGTGGTGGATACACTCCGTCCCGAAAGCGGACTAACTACCGATACGATTGTCGCTCATTCGCAATTCAAAGTATTCGGCGAGCTTATTGCAGACAGCATTCAAGCTGTAGGAAATACAATTACACTCGATGATAGTCTATATGTAGATGGTGATTTGACAGTTGTCGGCGATGCTGATTTACAGCAGAATGCGACCATTGGTTTAAATCTCGATGTTACGGATACACTCACTGTCGGTGATGATGCACTTATCTCGGGCGACCTCGATGTAGGTGGCGATGGCTCTATCGGTGGTAATCTCGATGTTACGGATACACTCACTGTCGGTGATGATGCACTTATCTCGGGCGACCTCGATGTAGGTGGCGATGGCGCTATCGGTGGTAATCTCGATGTTACGGATACACTCACTGTCGGTGATGATGCACTTATCTCGGGCGACCTCGATGTAGGCGGCGATGGTGCTATCGGTGGTAATCTCGATGTTACGGATACACTCACTGTCGGTGATGATGCACTTATCTCGGGCGACCTCGATGTAGGTGGCGATGGCGCTATCGGTGGTAATCTCGATGTTACGGATACACTCACTGTCGGTGACGATGCGTTTGTCGGTGGCAACCTCGATGTGTCCGGTGATGGCACTGTGGATGATGATTTCAGCATTGGGGACACTCTTATCGTTGGCGACGACGCATTTGTAGGTGGTGACCTCGATGTGTCCGGCAGTGGTAATGTAGATGGTGATTTCACAGTTGGGGATACACTCATCGTTGGCGACGACGCATTTGTAGGTGGCGACCTCGATGTGTCCGGCAGTGGTAATGTAGATGGTGATTTCACAGTTGGGGACACACTCATCGTTGGTGATGATGCGTTTGTTGGCGGTGATTTGGATGTGTCCGGCAGTGGTAATGTAGATGGTGATTTCACAGTTGGGGACACACTCATCGTTGGCGACGACGCATTTGTAGGTGGTGACCTCGATGTGTCCGGCAGTGGTAATGTGGATGGAAACTTCACTGTCGGGGACACTCTCACTGTCGGTGACGATGCGTTTGTCGGTGGTGATTTGGATGTTACAGGTGATTTGTATCTCGATGGCGGTATCGACGACGGAACAGGATTTGGAACTGCCGGTCAGATTCTTAAGACCGACGGCACGGATATTTACTGGACCGATTTCGGTGGAGATAATATTTATGTAGATACTATTTATACCGAATCTGGAGACACTCTGGATACTCTCAGAGTGCTCGCTCAGCTTCATGTTAATGGCGAACTTATTGCAGACAGCATTCAAGCGGTCGGAAATACGATTACTGTCGATGATAGTTTATATGTAGATGGTGATTTGACAGTTGTCGGTGATGCTGATTTACAGCAGAATGCGACCGTTGGCTTAAATCTCGATGTTACCGATGACGCCACTATCGATGGTGATGTTTATGTTACTACCGGAACAATATTCAGCACACCTACTCCGGGTGTTGAGGGACTGATGATAGAATCGGACCAGGGCGCTGTAATTCCGGGTGTTCCGTATTCACTTGCCTATGCAGACTATCGCGATGATGTCCTCCGCGCAGGTGATATTCATCATTTACTCGGTGGATTTGGCAGCTATGACCCGGTTTCGACATTCTATGGTGCAACTTATGGTGGAATCAATGAGCTTGCCAGCGGAATAACTACTGTAATGGGTGGACTTGGTGTTGTCACTCCGATCTATCGTTCTGCTGTTGCCGGTGTGGCAATGAATCCCACCGATTATGCAGGTTACTTCACAGGTGATGTAACAATAGATGGCGACCTCTATCTTACCGGTGGTCTCGATGACGGCACAGGTTTTGGCAATGCAGGTCAGATGCTCAAGACCGACGGCACGGATATTTACTGGACTGATTTCGGTGGAGATAATATTTATGTAGATACTATTTATACCGAATCTGGAGACACTCTGGATACTCTCAGAGTGCTCGCACAGCTTCAAGTTAATGGGGAGCTTATCGCAGACAGCATTCAAGCGGTAGGAGACACTGTAGAATTGGATGACCATGTACGAATTCACGGAGACCTTATAGTTGATGGCGATATTGACCACAGCCTCGATGATGCTTACGATGATGGCAGAATTATCACTGCTGATGCTAACCCGGTTCGCATTAATGCAACTACTGCAAATGGCGGACTCGATGTTTTCGCATCCGGTCCCGCTATCGATGCTATCGATGCAAGAATCACAGGTTCGACAGTTGTTTTCGGTCCCGGTGATGCTCTCGGAGTTGTTTCAGCTATATACGACCCGGATATGAATAATATCGTTTCCGGTGGTGACGAACTTCGCGGCGCTCTTTCAGGCGCTTATAATAATGGTGCCACCAATATCGCTGCCGGAGCTTCGGGTGCAATTACACTTGCAGGCACTCCGGTTGTTATGGGTGGATTAGGTGTTGAGAATAATGACAATGCAGGATCAGTCATTTGGAGTGCGGGTGTTTATGGTTTAGGTACGCCGGGAACTTTCGCAGGTTTATTCATGGGTGATGTTAACATTACAAATGATTTATATATCGGCAATGGCATTTATGATGGCGTTAGTTTCGGTAATGCCGGCGATTTACTCGTAACCGATGGCTCCGATGTCTATTGGGATAATGTCGGCAATATAAATGCGGATTTGACCGATGGTAATGGAATCGAGACTTTCACCTACGATGGCAGTGCAGTTGCTACCGTAGATGTTGATATCGCTCCTAGTGAAGGTCTTGCAGATAACCTCGGTGGTGGTGACCAACTCGGTATAGCTGTTGACGGTGTTGAAGATAATCATATCAACTGGTCAACTCCGGGTGTTGCTCCTTTGGTTGATGAAGTTTCTGCCGCGGATGTCCCATTAGAAGATGCAGGGACGCATTATACTATTGATAATGTCGAGGATGCACTTCAGGAAGCCGGTACTGACATTGCTACTAATACTGCAGATATTGCGACTAATGCAACTGACATTGCAACAAATGCAACAGCTATTGCGACCAATGCAACAGACATCGCTACTAATACTGTTGGTATCGCAACCAATGCAACCGGCATCGCTACTAATGCGACAGACATTGCGACCAATACTGTAGCT
>Ga0272442_10001845_pt1 | contig 31420 bp, 26 predicted proteins | sample SSMForm2O_FD_200262 | JGI IMG/M metagenome (GOLD analysis project Ga0272442, IMG submission 200262) | Marine sediment archaeal communities from Little Sippewissett salt marsh, Falmouth, MA, United States - SSM-Form-2O | ecosystem: Environmental > Aquatic > Marine > Wetlands > Sediment ... | reverse complement strand
ACAAAAGTGGCATACCACAAACATGCTCCAAAATGAAGTTTTTTTTGCGTTGTAACTTCTTGACATTAAAGAGGTTACGGAGAATTGCGTTTTCGGCATATGCATCTTGTCATATTTGTGCGTATACTTTCGACACTATATATAGAGGGCGCGCGTATAAAAACGCATTGTTTAGAGGGAATGTCTCTCGGGCTGGAAAGCTTGTAAATAGTAAGAGAGAGGAGAAAGAAATACTGGAGCCCTTATTACATAAGGGAAACATCTTTGCAGCGTATTTATTAAGAGCCTTTCGTTTCGTTTGCTTGCTTGCCTCCGGCAAGTCACAACGCGCGAGACGAAACCCCGGCATATGACGGTTTATTGAAAAACCGTCATGAACCACAGATAAACACAGTTTGTCATTGCGAGGACGAACGAAGTGAGGACGCGGCAATCTGATACCCGCGTAGCGAATATAAAGGTAAGATAAGATGTTACGACAAGCGACGGTAAAATCCCGGCATAAATGCCGGGGCTATGGAAAGAAATGGGATGAGTCTTATGAATTGTGAAAGAATATTCTCGATAAGAGGTACTTTGAAATACCATGAAAAAGGTATCAACACCCCTCCCATTTCTGTAAAAACTCGTCGTAAGTCATTGGTATGTAACAACTTAAATTTACAGATGAGTTTTGCAGAGGGGAAGGGGATAAAAAAGTTTCGGGTTGTTATGGGCACGTTTGCGGATGATGCTTGCACATCGTATGCTACGGGGTATAATTCAGCGTGCAGGCCAGCAAACTTGCTTGTCATCAATAGAATCATCACTGGAGAAGCTGGTATGGCGGTTTCGGAAGAAGACAATTGCAGAACCATCAAATACGGGCGTAACGACCTCGATATTCCAGATTTATTAGCAGGCGCAAAAGTCATCTCACCGCCGGAGTTGCCGGAAATCCCAGACATCGACAATGATCTGAGAAACGTTCTGGATAAACCTTCGGGCGGACCATCTCTTAAAGAGTTCGTATGCGAGGGAGATGTCGTGACGATTGTGGTGAGCGACATCACGAGGCCGGTTCCGACGAAGGCCATGCTGCCTGCGATACTGGAGAACGTTTCCCATGCGGGGCAGATTCGGATACTGGTTGCGCTCGGGATGCATAGAAAGCTAACGAAAGAAGAGCTTTTGCAGGTGCTCGGGGAGAAGGCTGCGAAATCGCTGCCAGTATTCCAGCACGATGCGGCCGCGCAGGCGAGATTGATATTTCTCGGCAGGACGCGATACGGGACAGAGGTGCAGTTTTCGAGATTCCTGATGCCGGAGGAGGCGTTTAGAGAACGCGAGGACGGTAGCAGGAAACAGAAGGTAAAAGTTATTCTGACGGGAACGATTGCGCCTCATTATTTCTTCGGCTTTTCCGGGGGAAGGAAGTCGGTGCTGCCGGGCTGCGCGTCGCTTTACTCTATCAGCCAGAACCATTCGCTCGCGCTTGGGCCGGACGGCGAACGCGTGAAGGAGTGCCGGGCGGGCAATCTCGTCGGCAACCCTTGCCACCTGGATTCGCTCGAGGCTGCGCGCATGATAGATAACGTTTTTGTAATAAATACCGTTCACGCAGGCGCGGCGGAGGTGGCAAAAATAACGGCGGGAGGCTTGGAAAAGGCTCATATCGAGGGGTGTAGATTCTACCTCGACAAGTGCGCCGCGAAGCTCGACGAGAAGTATGACGTCGTGCTTGCGAGCAGCGGAGGATACCCGCGCGACCTGAATTTCATACAAGCTCACAAGGCAATCGAATACGCGTTTCATACTCTGAAACCGGGCGGGACGCTCGTGATTGCATCGGAGTGCGCGGACGGGTTCGGAAGCGAGCATTTCTTTCGTTGGTTCAAGCATAAAAGACTCGAGGACTTCTACAAGGTGCTTCAGAACAAATACGAGGTTTACGGTCAAACCGCTTACGCGACTCTCTGGAAGGCGAAGAAAGTCGACATCGTGCTCGTGAGCTCGATAGGGCCGGAAAAAGTCAGGCAGATGTCGCTCCAGCCTGCGGGGAGCCTGGAAGAGGCCGCGGAGATAGTCCGTGCGAAATATGGGGATAATTTCAATGCGTGCCTAATGCCATACGCGGGCGATACGCTTATACGAGACGAATCATTGAGGGTGGAATAGGACATGGTGGTGGGCAGGATATCCGCGATAGTGGAGAAGGGCGGGCTGATTGACGAGAAGCTCGTAAGGCGCAAGCTGTCGAACGGGCTCGAATGCGGGGTCGTCCCGAGGTCGGAATTCGCCAGGAAGTTCGCCATAATCGCAACTGATTTCGGCTCGAACGACCAAAGCTTCATTTCTCCGGCGACGGGCGAGAGAGTCGATTTGCCGGCGGGCGTTGCGCATTTCCTCGAGCACAAGATGTTCGAAAAGAAGTGGGGCAAAGTCTTTGACAGGTTTTCCATGCTCGGCGCCAACGCCAATGCATTTACGAGCCATACCGTTACGGCATATCATTTTTCTTGCACGAGCAATTTCCCGGAAAGCCTGAAGCTGCTTATAGAGACGGTCGAGGACCTCCACCTTACGCGCGAGAACGTAAAGAAGGAAGTCGGAATTATCCAGCAGGAAATCCTTATGTACAAGGACAACCCGAACTGGCAGCTTTCGACCGGCTTGCTCGAAGCGCTATATCAAAAACATCCCGTCAGAATCGACACGGCGGGTACGGTGGAAAGCGTCGGGAGCATAACCAAGAAAGTTCTTACCGAATGCTTCGAATCGTTTTACACGCCGGCTAATATGATTATTGTAGTCGCAGGCGATTTGGACCCCGAGGAAGTGTTCGAGATGTGCGAATCGCAAGTGAAGCATCGCAGCAGATACGGACGCCCAAGGCGCATGAAGGTTCGAGAACCTAAAAGCGTAATGGCACCGAAAGTTACGAGTTTTATGGAGATTGAGAGGCCGAAAATCGCGATAGGGTTCAAGAACATCAACCCTTACAGCGGGGGGGCGAGGCTCGTCAGAAACACGCTGGAAACAGACCTGCTTATGGGAATAATGTTCGGCAAGTCTAACCCTGTCTATCTGAAAATGTACGAGAAGGGTATTATCGACGAATCTTTTTCTGCGAGCTATTCATCAAACAGGGGGTTCGGATATTCTATTATTGGCGGCGATACGGATTCGCCTGACTCGTTCATCGAGGAATGCATGAAAGCGATAAGCAGAGTAAAGAAAAGAGGTATATCGAAAGGCGACTTCAGCAGGACGAGGAAGCGCATGTTCGGGGCGTACCTGAGGCGGTTCAATCATCTCGAAGGTTCGGCAATGCGCGTGATATCAGGGCGGTTTCTGAAGCACAATCCGTTCGAAATGGTGGAGATACTCGATTCGATTACAATCGACGACATAAACAGACGCGCCTGCGAACACCTGCGGGAGAAGGCGATGTCGGTGTCCATGGTGCTGCCCGCCGAGAAGGTAAAATAAAAAAAGCCCCGGACTTGATTTGCCGGGGCTTGATTAGGCGCGTATCAGAGCTTGTTGATAAGCGAGACGAGAGGCATGAAAAGCGAGACAACGACGAAACCGACTATAAGACCCATGCCGACAATCATTATCGGCTCGAGGACGCTCGTCATACTCTCGACTGCGACATCCACTTCTTCCTCGTAGTTGTCTGCAATCTTGTTGAGCATCTTGTCAAGTTCACCAGTCTCTTCGCCGACGTCGACCATGTTAATGAATACGTCGTCGAATACGCCGCTTTCCTTCAGCGGTCCCGCGACGGTTTCGCCCTCCTTGATGGAGTTGTAGACGTCATCGACGGCATTTTCAATAACCCTGTTGCCGATAGCCTCGCGGACGATGCTAAGTGCGTCGAGAATCGGTACGCCAGATGCTATAAGGGTTCCCAGCGTTCTGGCGAACCGGGAGATGTAGGATTTCTTAAGGACGAACCCGATAAGAGGCAGCCTCAGTTTAACGCGGTCGATAAGGCTGCGGCCGCCTGAACTTGTACCGAGCAGCTTGATTAGAACGAAGAAACTTATCGGTATCAGCGGAATCAGGAACCACAATTGCTGAACAATGTTCGCAATTGCGAGGAGCATTTCTGTCGTAGCGGGCAGCGGTACGCCGATGTCGCTGAACATTTTTTCGAATTTGGGAATTACAAAAACCATGATTCCGGCGATTATCAGTACCGCCACGGTAAGGACGACAATGGGATAAACGGAAGCGCCGATAATTCTGCGCTTCAATTTAAGGGATTTTTCCAGGAATTCTGAAAGCCGGTTAAGAATAGTCTCGAGGACGCCTCCGGCTTCGCCCGCCTTGACCATATTGACGTATAGCCGGTCGAAGGCCTTGGGATGTTTGGCAAGCGCGTCCGAGAAGGAGCTTCCGCCTTCCACATCTTCCGCGACTTCCTCGACGATATTTTTAAGGGTGCCGGGTTTGAACTGGTTTTCGAGAATTCGCAGGCTGCGCACTATAGGCAGCCCCGCATCCTGCAGGGTGGCGAGCTGGACCGTAAACTGCGTGAGTTCCTTGAACTTCACGCCGCCGAAAAGCCCCTTTTTTCTTACGGGTGTGTCACCCGCATAGCCTGCCGCCGCAGCGCTCCTGGCGGAAGGTCCGCCCCCAGAAGATTCCTTGAGCTTTGTGGGGAAATAGCCCATGGCTCTTATCTGGGCGATAGCGTCGTCGCGATTAGCAGCCTCGACGTCGTCTCGCACCACCTTGCCAGCACCATCCATCGCCTCGAACGTGAATACTGGCATAAATTCTCCCTCCTCAACGGGCTTAAGCGGTGAATATTGTTTCCCGTACAACTTCCTCTATTGTAGTGATTCCATCGTAAATTGCAAGCAATCCGCTCTCGCGAAGCGAACTCATTCCCCTCGATTTTGCAACCTGCCGGATATGGTCGGTGGAGGCCTGCTTCGTAACGAGAGTCTGAAGCTCTTCAGAAGACATCAGAATCTCGAAGAGAGCCGTGCGTCCCCTGTATCCTGTCCCGTTGCACTCGTCGCAACCTTCGCCGAAATAAAACTTCTTGTCGCCGACCGCTTCCGGTTCGAGCTCGAGTTCGTAAAGCTCTTCTTCGCTCGGGGTATATTCCTTTTTACATTTGGTGCAGATTCTTCGGACGAGCCTCTGGGCGATAATAGCTTCGAGGGTCGCGGCGAGAAGAAAGGGTTCGACGCCGAGGTCGAGCATTCGGGTAATAGAGCTGGGCGCATCGTTGGTATGGAGTGTGGAGAAAACGACGTGCCCCGTGAGACTTGCCTGAATAGCAATCTGTGCCGTTTCGAGGTCTCGAATTTCCCCGACGAGTATCTTGTCGGGGTCCTGGCGAAGAATGGAACGGAGGCACGCGGCGAACGTAACGCCTATTTCCTCGTTAATCGGGACCTGCACGATTCCGGGCAGGTCATACTCGACGGGGTCTTCCGTAGTTATGATTTTTATTTCGACGCTATTTGCGTAGTTCAGAGCGGAGTATAGCGTGGTAGTTTTTCCCGAACCCGTCGGACCGGTTACGAGTATGATGCCGTGTGGCAGGTCGATAAGCTGTTTTGTTGTTTCGAGTTCGCGCGGCCCGAGGCCTATCTGTTCGAGGTCGAGGTTTACGTTGCCCCTGTCGAGAACGCGCATGACGACCGATTCGCCGAAGGCGGTGGGAAGAGTCGAGACACGCAAGTCCACCGGTCTTCCGCCGATATTGAGTTCGATTCGCCCGTCCTGCGGGATGCGCGTCTCCGAGATGTTCAGACCCGCCATGACCTTGACGCGCGAAGTGATTGCAAGCGCGAGGTGGGCCGGAGGCGGGACCATCTCGTAGAGAACTCCGTCCACGCGGTAGCGGACTTTGAAGTCGTTTTCAAACGGTTCGAGATGTATGTCGGCTGCGCGGTCCTTGATGGCTTGAAAGAGTATGAGGTTAAGGAGCTTTACCACGGGCTTGGAGTGCGCGTCTTTTTCGAGCCTTTCAATATCAAGCATGTCGCTTTGGCCGTCGAGGAGCTCGATGCCCTCTTCGCCTTCCAGAGAGGCGACGATGGACTCCATGGAAGCGGCCTTCTTGTCGCCGTAGTATTTGTCGAAAGCGCGGGAGATGGCATCCTCGGTGGCGACGACGCCTTTCACCTCGCTATCGAGCATGAAGCGAAGGTCGTCGAAGATGCTGACATTGCTCGGTTCCGAAAGCGCGACCGAGATGGTCGTGCCGTCGAACTCGACTGGTATAATCTTGTAGGTTTCCGCGACGGTGAAATCGACCAGCTCTATTATTTCATCCGGGATATCGATTTCATCAAGGTCTACAAACTCCATTCCCTGCTGAACGGCGAGCCCGAAGAGAAGGTCTTTCTCGTCTACGAAATCCAACTCGACCAATATGCGTCCGAGGGTGCCGCCTTTTTCTTTTTGTACGGCCAGAGCTTCCTGGATTTCATATTCGGTGACAAGGCCCATTTCTTTCAGGAGTTGGCCTATCGGTCTTCTGTCTTTCGCCATTGCAATTTACCTCAGCGCGCCGGACGAGGGGCGCAGCTACTTCCGGGCCGCAACCTGCTGCTGCAGCCTGTTCTGCAAATCCTCCGGGTTTACCGCTTTCTCAATCATGTCCTGGAACTTGATTTTATCATCCTGGAACAAAGAATAAAGAGAATCGTCGAGAAGAGTCATGCCTATTTTTTTGCCCGTTTGAATCTGGGAGATAATCTGGTGGGTCTTATTGTCCCTTATCAAATGGGCGATTGCCGGCGTATTTACCATAATCTCGAACGCCGCAACCCGGCCCTTCCCGTCGGCGACGGGAAGCAGTGCCTGGGAAAGCACGGCAAGCAGGCAGGTTGAAAGCTGGGCTCGTATTTGTTCCTGCTGCCTCTGGGGGAATGCGTCCACAATCCGGTTGATAGTTTCAGCGGCGCCAATTGTATGGAGCGTCGCAAAGACGAGGTGCCCGGTTTCGGCCGCCGTTATAGCCGCGGCGATGGTTTCGAGGTCGCGCATTTCGCCCACGAGAATCACGTCTGGGTCCTGGCGAAGCACCCGCTTCAAGGCCTCGCTGAAAGAGTCTACATCCTCGCCGAGTTCCCGCTGGGTTATCAGCGAGCGTTTGTGCTCATGGTGATATTCGATGGGGTCTTCTATCGTCACGATGTGCCGGTCGAGTTCGCCGTTAATAAAATCAACCATCGTGGCGAGAGTAGTCGTTTTGCCGGACCCGGTCGGCCCGGTGACGAGGAAAAGCCCCCTGTTTTTAAGCAGAAGATTTTTTATGGCGGGCGGAAGGCCGATGTCATCGAAACTGAGTATGCGCGAGGGCAGCATTCTCAATACGATGCCGACTTTTCCCCTCTGCTTGAAAATGGAGACTCGAAACCTCGCCTTGTCGCCGTAAGCGAGGGCGAAGTCAGAGCCGCCTTTTCGGTCGAGCTCGTTCTGAGCGCGCTCCGGGCTGATTGACTTCATAATGGCGACGGTATCTTCCGGCGCAAGCGCCTTGCCGTCGACGCGCCTGAGGCGCTCGTCGATTCTGAGCACGGGCGGGCTTCCCACGGCGAGGTGAATGTCGCTCGCTCCGTTCTTGGCGGCAAGTTCAAGAAGTTTGTCGATTTGCATATTCAATTAATGGAAGAACTCCTGTGCAGCAGTTACCCTGAGCACTTCCTGAATTGAGGTCATGCCATTCAGGACTTTTCTGATTGCGTCTTCCTGAAGCGTAACCATTCCTTGTGCCCTTGCTTCTTTACGGATTTCCGATGATTCGGCTTCCTTAAAAGTCATTTCCCTTATTTCGCTGGACATCACCATCAGCTCGAAGATTCCTTTTCTGCCTCTGAAACCGCGATACCCGCAGTCGGGACAGCCGACGGACCTGTATACCTGGCCGTTTTCGAGGTCTTTTTGAGACAGGCCGATTGTGGCAAGCTCCGCTTCGTTAGGAGTATATGCTTCTTTGCAGGAATTGCATAAAACGCGAAGCAGTCGCTGCGCCATGATGCCTATTATGGCCGAAGATACGAGAAACGGTTTTACTCCGAGGTCCATGAGACGGGGCAGCGCGGAAGGTGCGTCGTTTGTATGGAGAGTCGAAAATACGAGGTGGCCGGTAAGCGCCGCCTGTATGGCAGTATCGGCAGTTTCGCGGTCGCGGATTTCGCCGACGAGAATGATATTGGGCGCCTGGCGGAGCATGGAGCGAATGATTTTCGAGAAAGAGAGGCCCACCTTTCTATTGACGCGGCACTGATTGACGCCGGCAAGGTGGTACTCGATAGGGTCTTCCGCCGTGATTATCTTGACGTTGGGCTTGTTAAGCTCGCGAAGCGTCGAGTAGAGAGTAGTCGTTTTGCCGGACCCGGTCGGCCCGGTGACGAGGAAAATGCCGTTGGGCCTTTTTATAAGTTTTTTGAATCGTGCATAGTCCGATTCGTCGAACCCGAGAATGTCGAGCGAGACAAGGCCCTCTTCCTTGTCGAGGATACGAAGGACGACGCTCTCGCCGTAAGTCGAGGGCAGGGCGGAGACTCGGAAGTCGAACTCGCGGCCCAGAAGGCGCATTTTAATCGAGCCGTCCTGAGGCCTGCGCTTTTCGGCCATGTCCATCTTTGCCATGATTTTAATGCGGCTGATAATCGCGCCCTGAAGTCTTTTGGGAGGCGAGTCCTGCTCGATGCACATCCCGTCGACCCGGTATCTAACCCTGAGATTGCTCTCGAAGGGTTCTATGTGGATGTCGCTGGACCTTTGCTTTATGGCCTCGGATATGATGGCCTGAACAAGCCTTATAACGGGCGCGTCGTCGCCTTCGAGGCCGTCGATGTCGTCAAACTCGCCGCGGAGCTCGATATCGCTCGTGTCTTCGAGCTTTTCAAGCTCCTCTTCGAGGTCCTTCTGCGGCCTGTAGTAGCGTGAGAGAGCGGAGTCGAGAGCTTCCGGCGTGGCGAGCATGCATTCTATTTCTTTATTAAGTATGAAACGTATATTGTCGAGCGTGACGAAGTCGAGCGGGTCCTGAAGGGCCACTACGACCGAGCGGTCCTTGGTCTGGACGGGAATCACCTTGTTCTCGATTGCGATTTCGGGCGTCAGAAGGCCTACGATTTCTTCCGGGATATCGATTGCGTTCAGGTCGATATAGGCCAGATGATACTGCTTCGCAAGCGCCTGGGTTACCTGCTCCGCCTGGGCATAGCCGAGTTTGATGAGGGCTTCCCCGAGCCTGCAGCCGTCATTTTTCTGGAACTCGAGAGCTTCTTCAACCTGCTCGAAAGAGACGACTCCCATCTGCTGAAGAATCGCTCCGATAGGTGCACGTTGCGGCATACCCCGTTCCCCTGGAAGTCAGATTTTATATAGCTTTGAGCGGCATTGCGCCATTAATCTTATAGATAATAGCACATGTGAAAGGCAAGTCAAGTAAAAACCACTTCAGAGAGGCTTCAAGCTGCGATGTTGCCGGCACATCGGACAATTCCCGATTGCATAATGACGCGCTTAGAAAAATGATTCGGGGACGTAGACCATGTCTCCCGGCAGCATGATGGGGTCGCAAAGCTTCCCGCTGAAAATCTGGCCGACATCAATCCTGAAGATACGCGTTGTTCCGTCAGATAGAGAGCGGATTACGGTAGTCCTGCCCTGAGCGGCGAGGGCGTCGAAGCCTTTCGCAAGGCTGATAACTTTCGTGAGCGTCATCTTCTTGTCCGCAAGCAGGGAGAATCCGCCCGGCGCATTGACCCTGCCGAGTACGTAGACCTTGCCTTGCTCCTTGATTATCAGCACGTCGCCGTCGCTGAGATTGACGGTCTTTTCCGAGCCCGTTTTGCCGATTATCTCGCTATAGGAGATTTGGAACACCTGGCGCTTGCCCGAGTATTCTCGAAGCAGGAGAATGGATTCCTTGTCCGCGTCCGTCGAGAATCCGCCCGCCATGCTTATTGCCTGGAGCATGCTCAGGTTTTTGCCGAAGGGGATTTCAAAGGAGCCGGGCTTTTTGATGCTGCCGAGGACGAATACTGAGCGTTTGATATATGATTTGACAAGCACCGTGACCTGAGCGTTGTTGAGAATTTGTGCTTCGAGGCGCTTTTTCAAGTCCGCCTCTATTTCGCCGATTGTCTTTCCGGCAATCTGCAACTCTCCGATGACGGGGTAGCTTATCTTGCCGCTCTGCGGTATGCGAAGCTCCATGGACAAGCTCGGCTGGTCGTAGACCTGAATGGTTATCTGGTCGCCGCAGACGAGCTTTCCCGCCGATTCGGGTTCGTCAGGTGGGAGTATGCTGATATTTTCGCCGGATATTTCCTGGGCTCCGGGCAGCTCGATTGTTTCCATACCGGTGGGCGGATCGGGGTTGAGTATAGTTTCACTGTTGGTGGAAGCGCAGCCTGCAACAAGCAGAATGGCCGCAAGAGCAAACCTTTGAATCATCAAGTTCTCCTTCGGGGACAAGTTGGTGACAATATACAATCGAGGAGTTTATGCAGGTTGGAGCGGGTTGTCAAGGCTAAACGGTCTTATGAGCCGTCCAACGGCTCGGTGTTTATCCTTTTGCCAGCCCTGACGAGTCTGCCGAACGAGATTCTGGGGTCGTGTTCGAAATAATTTATCCAGTCACCGGCCAGCGTTTTCTCGAGCCATAGCCGCTTCTGTTCGAGAGTATCGACGGGGTAGAGGTCATAGCTCATTATGTAAGGCATGTTGACGTGGGAGGTCATGGGAATCAGGTCGCCCCAGAATATGCAAGTGTGCCCACCATCTTCGACGAGGACGATTTGATGGCAGCGAGTATGCCCGCCGGTCACGGCAAGCTTGATATGCGGAAAAAGTTGGCAGTCGCCTTCGACAAACTCGAGTTGGCCGGAGTCTTCAATCGCATCAAGCTGGTCTTGCAGATAGCTGCCACGTGTAGTTTCGGTGGTGCTGCGGGCGTCTTCCCATTCGCCTTTCTGGACGACATATCGGGCGTTGGGGAAAGCAGTGCGATACGAGCCGTTATCGGACAAAACGACTGCACCTCCGCAATGGTCGAAGTGCAAATGCGTGAATATGACGACATTTATGCTCGCGGGGTCGGTCCCCGCAACTTTGAGAGAATCGCATAATTTTCCGCAGTCGAGGTCGTAAAGGTCGTCGAAACCGCTACGTGGCGCCTGTCCAAGGCCGGCATCCACGAGAATATTCTGCGATTCAGTTCGTATGAGAAGGGGATTCAGGGCAATGAGAATCCTGTTTCTCTTGTCGGCGGGGTCTATCTTTGCCCAGAGGGATTTCGGCACGATTCCAAACATTGTTCCGCCGTCGAGACGGAAAGTCCCATCTGGAACGCAAAGGAGTTCAATGTCGCCCATTTTCATAGCGGGATTCTCCGATAATCAAGGAAAAAGCCCGGCTTTAACAACCGGGCTTTTGTGTTTTACGAAACAATGTTATTCCTCTTCTTTCGGCTGCGCATCTTCGAGCCACTGCGGGCGCTTGAGCCATTTGAAGTCGGGCTCATATACCTGGTCGTCCGGCCTGCCCGCCTTGGCGAGTTCGGTTGCGATTACGAGCTCCTGTATCTGCGAGGTGCCTTCGTATATTTCCGTTATGCGAGAGTCGCGAAGGAACCTGTCTACGTCGCTTAGGGAGCCGATATACCCGTAGCCGCCGAAAATCTGTACAGCCTCGCACGCGACTTCATGCGCGACGCGGCTTGCGAACAGCTTTGCCATGGAGGAAATAATCTTATAGTCCCCGCCCTCGTCACGGACTACGCAGGCTCTGTAGACGAGCGAGCGGGCGGCTTCAACCTTGGTAGCCATGTCGGCAATCATGGACTGGACCGCGCCCATTTTAATAATGGGCTGACCCCACTGGTGGCGGGCTTGGGCGTATTCAAGGGCCCTGTCGAACGCACCCTGGGCGATACCGAGAGCCTGCGATGCTATGCCGGTTCTGCCGCCGTCGAGGGTTGCGAGCACGGTGCGGAAGCCCGTTCCTATATCGCCGAGAAGGTTTTCCTTCGGGACGCGGACGTCGTGGTATTCTATTCGCCCGGTTGTGGAAGCGCGAATGCCGAGCTTGTCCTCGAGTTTCATCTGTTTGACGCCGGGCCTGTTTTTCATATCGTCAACGACGATAACCGATATGCGCGGCCGCCCCTTGACGTTTTTCTTTATCCGGCAGACGACGATGGTAAGGTCGGACACGTTCCCGTGCGTAATGAATATTTTCTCGCCGTTGAGGACGTAATCGTCCCCGTCGAGATATGCATATGTCGAGAGATTGGAAGCGTCCGAGCCGGCGGTAGGCTCGGTCAGGCAGAATCCGCCAATCAAATCGCCCTTGCAGAGCGGGCGAAGCCATTTGTCTTTCTGCTCCTCGGTTCCGGCGATAAGAATCGGGTTGGTGACGAGAGATGCGTTAAGGCACATGACGAGCGAAGCCGAAGCATCAACCCTGGCTATTTCTTCGACAAGGGTGCAGTATTCGAGATAGGTGCCTTCCATGCCGCCGTATTTCTTGGGGAAAGGATACCCGACGAATCCCTCTTCGGACATTTTCTGAAAAAGCTCGAAAGGGAACTCCTCGGCCCTGTCCCATTCAACGGCGTAAGGTGCGACGTACTCTCTGGCGAATTCGATACCGCGCTTGCGGATTTCAGCCTGTTTGTCAGTAAGATTGTATATCAACTTCCTGTCTCCTTTCCCGGTTTCTTCTACTTGTCCTCGACCGGTTGCTTGCCAACCAGTCCTCTTCCCTTTGCAATGCGGGAAATATACTTTTTATCGATGAAAGCCTGTTCTGTAAAGAGTTTTTTCTCTCCAGGCTCCAGAACTGTCCATTTATCTTTTTCCGGCGGACTTTCCGAAACGGATATTTGCACGTTGTCGAGCGTGACGAGGAAAAACCTTGTTTTTATCTGCCATGGCATATCTGAAATGTTTGTCAACTCCATGCGCCACTCCCAAAGCAGGTCATAATCCCCGGCCTTTTTCCCGTTAGGGAGTTCTTCTCCCGGAACGGCTTCCCTGACAAACCTCCATGAATCTTCTCCGGGCTTAATCTGCTTGCTTGCCGGGTCGTCGGCATGGATTGAGCCATGGTGAACGTGCCAAGAGGTGTCGAAGTCTGGCCCGTTGCAGGATATTAAGGAAAGGCAAATCAGCAGCGGAAGTGCAAATGCGATAAATTTATCCATTGAACTTGTATCCTACCGAACGCACGGAAGTAATCCATTTGGGATTAGCCGGGTCGTCTTCTATATGTTTTCTGAGCTTTACAATATGATTATCTACTGTGCGGGTGGTGGGAAAGACCTCGTAGCCCCAGACCTTGTTAAGGACCTCGTTCCTGGTAATGACGCGCCCCTTGTTTTCAACAAACAGCCGCATAATCTTGAATTCACGCGGCGTCAGAGGGAGCTTCTTGCCTTTTTTCGTAGCCTCGAATTTCTCGAAATCGAGGCCTATGTTTCCGAAGTTGTATTTAAGAATCGGGGCGGAATGACCTCTGCGCCTTAGCACGGCTTTTATGCGGGCGAGAAACTCCATCACGCTGAAGGGCTTTGTGATATAGTCATCGGCGCCGAGATCCAGGCCGTAGACTTTATCTGTTTCCTCTTTTTTTGCGCTTACAATTACGACGGCGGCGTTCGATTTTTTTTCCTTCAACTGCCTGCATATCTCAAAGCCGTCCACCTTAGGAAGCATTATGTCGAGTACTATAAGGTCCGGTTTGAACTTCGAAACCAATTCGAGCGCAATTTCGCCATCTGCAGCCGTGGCGACTTCATAGCCTTCCATCTCAAGATTATCTTGAATGCCAGTCAGGATAGGGACCTCATCCTCAACTACCAGTATCTTTGTCATGATACCGGGCTCCTTTCGGGTTTCTGTTCCGGTGCAAGGGGGATAATGACAGAGAAAATACTGCCTTTTCCAACTTCGCTTTTTACCTCTATTCTGCCATCGTGCGCTTCGATTATCTGTTTCGCAAGCGTAAGGCCTATACCCGTTCCCGCGCTCTGGTATCCAGGCCTGTCATCGACTCTGTAAAACTTGGTAAATATCTTGGGAATATCATCCTGCTTTATACCCACCCCGCTGTCTTCAATGTCGATGAAGACATTGGATTCGTCTGCGTGAGCATTCAGGATTATCTCCTTCGTATCTCCTGAATATTTTACAGCATTATTCAGGATATTCAACAACACTTGTCCGAGAGAGTCTTTGTCGCCCATTACAAACAGGTCTTCATCTGAAGTTTCGACGTTGACTTTGAACCCCTGTTGGACGATATACGGCAGGGCTATCTGCTCAATTTCCCTGATAAGTTCTTTTACATCAAGCCGTTTGAAATTATATTTTTTTCTGCCTTCCTGGACCCGTGCAAAATCAAGAACGTTGTTAATAAGCCTGCTGAGGCGCTCGCTTTCCGCCGTCATTATGTCGTAATATTCCTGTCTTTTGGCATCGCTCTTAACTCTTCCGCTTTTAAGCATCTCCGCAAACATCCTGATTGATGTAAGGGGCGTTTTAAGTTCGTGAGAAACATTGGAAACAAAATCGCTTTTGATTTTCGCCAGCTCTATTTCCTTGGAAATCCCCTTTAGAGACAGAAATACGCCGACGAAAATCACTACAATAAGCAGTATTACAGTTACGACATGACTCAGGAGCCGTCTTCCAATCCACTGGTCAAGCTTACCCATGTTCAGATAGTAAACGCTTATATCCCAGTGAGGGAGAATTTCGGAAAACGGGAGTTTTGCAGACAAGATAGATTTGTAGGAACCAACTGATTTTGAAAATCCCTCAGGTGCGCCCGGCGATATGGCCATCACCTGTTCGTTGCTCATAACGGACACCACCAGACCTTCTTCGAACCTGCCGCCCGCCACGAGTTCTGAAGATATTTCACGAAGGTATTCAGTATTCAAGACGCATCCGTAGAGATATCTTACCGATTGTCCCCCGACTGAACCGACGTTGAGAGGAAAAAAGAACATGACTGTCATTTTTTCACCGCCGATATCAGCATTTATATGGCGGCCAGTCTGCGGTATTTGAGCGGGTTTTATGAATGCGTCCAGAAGATGCGGAAGAAAAACTCCCCTGATTGTGCCGGCGAGTCTGTCCTGTGAGATGCGGAGTTCCTCGAGCCCTTGAAAATTTGCATAATCCGCGCTGTTGCTGACGGAGAGTTTCCCATCAAGCTCCAAGGCATCAAGGGCACCGCGAATCCTGCTGCTGATTTCGTGAAATTCATCCAGCGAGACGGGATAGCCGTAATCGAGCAAAGTCGCATATGATTCGAGCAGGATTTCAACGGCTTTGTCGATTATATCCAGATATATATAATCGCGAGACGCTGCGAAATGCGCCTCAAGCGAGATAGGCAAACCGCTTATAAGCCTGAGAGAAGGGGTGACGGAGAAAAGCTTTTCATAGTTGGATATGGCTTTTTCATGGTTGCCAGCCTTCGAATAACATCTGCCGATGGCATAGCGGGCTTCTGCGGCAAGCTGGTCGTTGAGCTTGTTTTGAGCTACTTTCTCGTATTGTTCGATGGCAAGCTTATGTGACCCTGAGGAAAATTCCAGTTTCCTACCTTCATTATATATCTGTTCCAGCTCGATGTGTTTCTGAAACTCTGACTGAGGGATTGTAGACGGGATACGTGCAAGCTTACCTGACGTAGTACCTTCCGCTGCAATTTCCAGCGGGTAAAGCAAACGTCCCTCCTCGGTCAGCAGAAAAGATTCTTTGACCAGTTTATGAACCAGTCTGAGTCTGTCCATTACCTTGAAAACTTCATAGCGTTCATACTGGACGGGAAGGAACAAATTAACATCCCGGCGTACCTTGCTTTCCCTTACGAGGATTTCTTCCTTGAGTTGGGCATAGACGAACTTGGCTACTGCCATGTGGTTTTCCCGCACCCCCCCCTTAAGAACGTCGCTTTCGCTCTCAATGGCGTAAATGCCGAAATAGCCGAGAAGGGCGCTTGGGAGAATGATTGCCAACAGGAATGTAAGGATTATCCTGCGGAAAATGCGCTTGGCCTCTGGCAGCGCTTTTTTCATTTGCACTCTCAAAACTCAAGAACAGGTTTTTATCATGATACAGACAGGACATTATGCTGTCAAGCCAGCATTGGCAACGGACATGCAAAGCATGAAGGGAATTAACTTGACGAAACATATGTCCGGATATATAGTTTAATGGACTAATAAGTTCAACGGAAAGGAGGATAGTTATTAATAGTTGTAAAGAGCCCTCACGAAAGGAGACAGACGGATGATTAAAAACTGTGATGGAAAAAGGGCTTTGAAGGGGTTTACGCTTGTTGAGCTTCTGGTTGTAATCGCAATTATAAGTGTACTTATGGGACTGGTTTTCCCTGCTCTAATGGGAAGCCGAAAAAAAGCTAATCAAGCGGCTTGCCAGAGCAACCTCAGGCAGCTTCATACTTCTTCAATGCTTTACGAACAGGAAGAGCGTCTCTTCCCGTTTGCAGGAGATGGTTCTCCCGCCTACGAGCATATGATGCTTCTCGTGACTGAAAGATTTGTCGAAGAGCCTAAGCTTTTTATTTGTCCGGCTTCAATGTCTGACAGGGAGGCGAAGCTTGATGATGATGACAATTTCGAGCTTGATGAAACTTCATGCAGTTATGCATGGACGAACAAGCCGAGAAGTTCTTCATCGAGAAGCAGGCAGCGACTTTCCGGCGACAAGACATTTGGCGATTCGCAACATGAGAGAGGCCTTAATGTTGTGTATGTCGGCGGCAATGTGGAATTCGTAAAGATAGAATCCGAAGATGATTCTTGGGATGAAATTACCAAGGGTCAATTGACAAAATAACACCTTGTAGTCTTTGCATTGAAACGGGAGGCGGTCTTCGGATATAGAGGCCGCCTCCTTAATTATCCAGGTGCGGAAATAGAACTGAAGACGAACAAAATTAATCAATCCCAGGAAGTGTTTTTCTGGGTCCTTTTAGTTGTATTATCCCTGCTCGGGTTCATATATAGCACCAAGGTCTTTCAGACTGTTCCGGTCACTTTCCCGCGGGAAACGGTATTTTTTACACTTTCCGCGCTGGCAATTTGTTTTGCGGCACTCCGTGGAGGCAGCCCTCTCAGGGGTCAAAAGAAGATTGCATTCTGGCTGCTTACCGCTTTCGCGGCATGGTCTGTTCTTGCAATTTTTTGGGCCGCGAATAGCGCAGGTCATTCGCGGAGACTTGTTGAACTTGTCTTTTTCTGCGGCTGGGCCTTCGCTCTTTCGGCGCTTGCCGTTCCGCTGAAAAGGGTCGAGCTTGTCACATACTGGCTGGGTTTTTTCGGTGGAGTGATAGGCATTGCCGTTGCGGGCGGAATGGTTGCTTTCGATACGTCGCTGGGAGTATGGCCGTTTGGAAACGCCAATGCGGCGGGAATGTTCTGCGCCTTTGCCGCAGTTATCAATACGGGACTTTTTCTTAAAAGCATAAAGAAGTACGAACTTAAAGACCCTAAGACGATAATTCCTGCTGCATGCGCGGTTATGGCTTTGATAGGCCTATGCTGCGCACGCTCCAAGGGAGCTTTTCTCGGCTTGATAGTAGGCGAGGCCGTCCTTGCCTGGCGATTTGCTCCAAAGCACCGGAAATGGGTGGCAGCATGCACTGCAGCCGTGCTTTTAACCGGAGTGCTCGGATACCTCTACGACAAAGACTGGGAAATAAGCGGAACGACATCGGGATTCCGAGTCAAAGCGTACAAGTCAGCTATTAGTCAGATAGGCGGAGCGCCGATAGGCGGAACCGGTTTGGGTAGTTTTTACGCCTATTTCCCGAAATATTCACTCCCTGAACTTTCGGGCCATCCAAAGATGGGAGATACGGTCTTTCATGCTCACAGCAATATTCTTGAAATAGGAACGGAGCTCGGAATTGTCGGAATGGTTCTGTTTATTGCCCTTGTTTTATTCATCGGCGTTTTGCCGCTGATAAGAAAGAATAAACATGAAGACGAACGCACCCGTTTTGAGTCAATTTGGATTGCTGGATTTTTGACAATATCCGTGCATGCCCTATTCGCGGTCCATTTCTATTGGACGGAAGCAGTTTTATATTTCTGGACTTCCGTTGGGATACTGCTTGCTCTGGGAAGAAAAGAAGCTGTCGAAATAAAGATAAACAAGAGAATCCCCATGCTTGTGATATTGCTGATATCGCTGGCGGGATTGTGGTATGTGGGAGTTTTTCAGGAGTTTGTGGGCAGAATGCATGTCGCAAGGCGCGAATTGAATCTGAAAACAGTCAGGAAACTTGACAGGGCATTCGAAAACATGGGACGAAAGCGCATGTCAAATACACCTCAATTTCAGCAATTGAAGAAGAATAGAATAAGATTATATTCTTCTATTATTGCCGATTTGAACGAGGAACTTCGCCTGGTGCATGTTCAGCGTATGCGTAGCGATACTTATTACCAACTCGGCTCCGCATATTACAACATCGGTTATCCGAGAGAAGCTCTGTATTTTTTCAGGTTGGTGGTGAAAGATGCGCCGGGCTATGTAAATACGGACTATTTTCTTGGAAGGGCGTACGAAGGCCTTTACAGGAAAGAAAGCAGACTGCATAAAAAGCAGGAGTTGAAACTGTACCAGGATCTTGCCGTGGAGTCTCTCGAACGCTACCTTGCCTCTAATGTTCGCGCGAAGATGTCGGGTGAAGCAACGGTATTTCTGGCAAATATATATGCGCAGCGCAAACAGTTCACCGAAGCGATTAAAGTTATCAACAAACACCTCGAATACAAACCGGATTCGAACAGGCAAAGCGAGTTGGTCAGGCTGAGAAATTCTATCGTGGCACGGCTTGCTGCCGGGAAGAAAAAGCCCGGAAAGTAGTTAATAACAAGAAATAACGGGATTGCAAACCACTCTGTAGTGCTGCCTCGTCTTGACTTTATGCAAGTCTTGTAGTATAATATATCCTTGATATCTCTTATTTTGGAGAACCGGGAATGAAGACGAAGCTGGGTAATGCAATGTCCGCGATTTTGAATATTATAGTATCTCCTGACGACCTTGATTCATTACTCGAGCAGGCATGCAGGAGTCTTGCATGCATTGAAGGTTTTAAAAGAGTCGGCGTAGCTCTTTTCGATACGGAACAAAAAGCTTTCGTCGAACGCGCGGTATGCGAAACGGAAAAAAAAGACGAATGCATTTGCAGCGTTGGAGAGCATCATATCCCATATTCGGAAGAAAATCTACTTGGACAGGCTTTGATACATAATCTTCCGTATGCTTTGATGACGGGGAAGGATGCATCCGACTCGGAGATTGTTATCCCTCTTCTTTCGCGTGACAACCTTATCGGCGCTCTTTCAATAGTTGGGGAAGGCCGCGTCGAGTTCAGCGAGGATATTCTCAATAAACTTGCCGATTACGGGCGTGCACTTTCAGTTGCCGTGGAAAACAGGATACTGTCATCTTCCGGCGAGGGATTCACAAGCAGAGACACTTTTACCGGTCTCTATAGTCAACGATACCTTCGCGCCAGAATAGCAAACGAGATACAGAGAGTGGACAGGTTCGGAGGAGTTTTCAGCCTCGCTATAGTTGAAATAGACGGCTTCAGCGAGTTCAGGAAAAAGTACGGTTTTCAACTTGCCAATTTTGCGCTGAAAGAGATCTCACGCAGTCTTTCTCAAAATCTGCGTGAAGTGGACGTTGCTGCGAGATACGGCGAAAAGGAGTTTGCCGTCTTGTTGCCGCATTCCGACCGGGAGCATGCGAGGCTTGCTGCAGTGAGATTGCAGCAGCTTGTTGAAAAGATAGTTTTCGAATCGAAAACAGGCGAAAAAGTCGCTCTTTCGGTAAGCACGGGAATGGCCGTCTATCCCGATGACAGCCCATTCAAGGATGGACTGCTCGAAGCTGCTGACATGGCTCTGGCAAGGGCCAAGGAGTCCGGCAATTCCCAGATTATGACATATGCGGAACTTGCGCGCGAACAAGGTATAATGACTTCCGAATAAGTCGTGGAGCAAATCCACAATCCTGGCGATATATCTTCCGATTTTAACTGCTTTTACTTGAACCCTTTGGCCGTGATTGAAGTAAATACTTATAGTAGAACTCGACAAATCAAATCATTCATGCTTGTTTGGGAGGCGTTAAATTGAAGATATTTCTCGGAGTTGTGGCATGTGTTTTTCTGCTCGTATCAGGATGTGGCTCAAACTCGATATACATAGGCGATACGGAGCTTGCCGAACATGACCTTAAGCTGATTCTCTCGAATCTGCCCGGCACCGTAATGCTGACAAGCGCGCATGAAAGCGAATCGGTAATCAAAGAGGGGCCGAAAGAATACTCAAACCTTGTCGTTGTCACTAAGGGCAGAATCAGGATTGCCGGCAAGGTTTTCACTAATGACAAACCAGTTATAATCAGCATTGTCACCGGAGAGCATTTTGCTCCCGGAGAGTCGAGGGAGATAGGCACCGATTATTTTGTTTTTCTCGTCCCTGCGCACGCAGGGAAGCATTTCGAAGTCATGGTTTCGAAACATCATCCCGACTGGGCGGGTTATTTTACGCGTGGAGGGGGTAGCAAGCCTCGAGGTTATTCGGCAAACACGTGGAAGCTGCTCGGATATTTTCATGTAAGTCCGCAGGGCAAGGTTCTTCGTAATTCTGTTGTAACCAACGCAAATCTTCACAATCCCGGTCCGGGAGTGCCTCTTCCCGGAATGGTTAAGGTAGATGACTTTGCTATAGATATTTATGAAAATTCAGAAATCAACGGACATTGTGTTTCCGTTTTCGGCAGGACGCCGTTGACGAGCATAACGCGCGACGAGGCTCAGATGCTCGCGAAAATGAATTTAAAAAAGCTGCCCACAAGCAGGCAGTGGATAATGGCATGCGAACCGGAAACATATTCTCAGATATTAAGCGCAAAGCCGAAAGAAGGGGAGGGGGCGCACAATATCTGGACGGGCCAGGTTGCGATGACAGGATTTTTTGCTTCCAAGCATCCCGACAACCTCTCTTCGACAGGTTGTGTCGATATGGTCGGTAACGTCTGGGAATGGTGCGAAGAAGTGATCGATTTTGCAAACGTCGATACCATGCCTGCAAAATCATCCGGTTATATAGTGGAAGTTGTTAAATTCATAGGCATTGATTGCTGGCCATCTGTCGTTAGCCGAAGCAGGCCCGTCGGGAGCCAAGGCTATTTTGCATTCGACGATTCGCTTGGCAGCGCAGGCATAGCCCGAGGCGCATCATGCAGTGACGGCGACAAGGCCGGTACGGCTTCTCTGCTGATTAACGTTGCTCGCGAACAATCTTCTTCCAAGGTTGGATTTCGCTGCACGAGATAAGTCAGGCCGGGAGAACTTTCGCTCTATGATTAGCCGGGCGGCTATCTTTTCTTCGCTGATTTCAGGTCTTCGTAAACAATTGCATCGAGTGTCGCATTGCATGTCGGCACAGGCTGTTCGTAATCGAAGTTGCTCAACCTGAGAGTACTCAAGGCGATATCTTTTTTACCTTGTTTGACATTATAAAGATAGCGCACGACTTGCTCCACAGTCACTTCGGTAAGCTTTACGTTTACTTTAGTCTCGGAATATCCCTTTGAAGGATGTGGGTCGGTATCAGTTCGGTAATCTTTGAAGGGAATGCCGTGCATCTTCGCCTTGTTAATAAGATAAGTCGGCAGTTCCGCACCGGTAGTCGCTCCCGAACCCTTCGGTTGAAATCCCCAATATCCCTTGTTTTCGGGGCTTTTAGCGACTTTTATAATGTATTCCAACGCTTTCTTTTCTTTTTCGTAAGTCTCGGCGTATTTCGACTTGGAGTGATAGAGGTAGGCAGCTCCCACTCCAAATCCGACTGCTGCAAGAGTCATAAGCACAATAAAGAGCTTAAGGATGTCGGTCTTTTCGCCGTTCTCTTCTTTCTGCATCATTCTGCTCCTATTTGGATTCTTTTATCTTCAATCGCTGGTTGAGTACGGTTTCTCCTTTGACATCTTCAACAGTCGAGCTGTCGAGATCGAGGTATTTTGCGCCCCTCGATATTGCTCTTTTTATATTTTCCGCCTTGCTTGCTTCAGAGACGACCCCTCTCACTCTGACGGAATTCTGGTCAATTTTTATTTCGAGAAGCCTCATGTCCACCTTGGCTTGTGCGACTGCATCTCCGTAGTCCTTGAAAATGTCAAGCGCTGGGATAACGGTCGGGGCCTTGTCGGTCAGTTGGCCTGACTTTCTTTTTTCAAGAGTATTATTAAACGCAGTAAGTATCCTGTCTGCGGGCGTATCGTATGATGGCATGGTGTCGCCGGGAAGAAGTTTTCTATAAGTCTTGTTTGCGTTGTCGCGGATTGTCCTGACGGCGTAGTTGTACTGCGAAAGGCGCAGGTTGAATGAGTATGCCAGGAGGAACGCAAGGAAAAAACCAAGACACGCGGTGCAGGCGAGGCCCGATTTGAGATAGTCGAAAGTTTTTTGGAATGCGAATTCCTCTTTTCTGAAGTCGAACTCGATATTATCTATTCCCATCCCTTTAAGCGCTGCACCAAGCGCGACGCTGCCTGCTTTCTGCAGTTTGAGTATCTCTTCCTGATTCTCGCTTCGCGTGATGGATTGAAGGTTGAGGCTTTTCACCTCGGTTCCGAGCGCTACGCCAAGCCTCGTCTCGAGTGCAATGCTATATGCAGAGCCAGTGACGTAGGCGACGGACAACGGTGCCCGGAGAGAACAGCTTGCTTCGGTGCGCCTTATTTCTCTCGTTATTTTTCCTATTGCTTGCGGCTCGGGATTTTCAGCGGAAACGGTTACTTTGAACGTGCGGGTCCTTCTGAGTCTTCCGTCCTCGACAAGCGCAAGACGGGTAATATCCTCGGACACATCTATTGCAACATATGTGGTATGCTGCTTTTTGTTTTCATCCTGTTCTTCTTCCTCAATTTCGGGAGGTTCGAATATGCCTGCCATATAGCCGACATTTGCCAGGCACGCCGAGTCAAGGTCAAGCATACGCGGTGAGAAGTCAGCTTTTTTGCAAAAATCTATGATTTCCGCAATTTCACTTTTTTGTATGCCGCATACGAGAATGCGGCTTTTGCCGTCGATTTCCGCAACTTTATAATGGTCGATAATCATTGATTCTACGGCTGCTGCGGGCATGAACTCTTCAGCCTCGAATTTGATTGTTTTTTGAATTTGTTCGGAGCGGAGGAACGGGATTACCACTTCGCGGCTGAATACCTGTCTTCCGTCAAGCGCCAGGACAACGTTAGACAAGGGGACGTTGTTTTCTTTCAATATTTTTTCGAGCCGCTGGGCCTTGCCCTCGCCGTTTTCTTCTTCATCGGAAGGAGCCAGCGAGACGCTGAAAGCAGTTTTCAGCCTCGGCGATTTTGCATTGCCTGAAAGAACTACGCACTTGAACTGGTCGTCGATTATTTCGATTCCGGTAGATGAAGCCATCCTCTTGTTTCTCCAGGTATACGGTTATCTTTTTTTCTTGTATGTCCGCTGCTTTTTGTTGCCTTTTTCATCTTCGAAGATAAGTTTGTATTCGTTTTTATCCTTGTCTTCCGTGATATCAACAAGGTGGTAGGGGAGCTTGTCGGAGATTTTCTGCGAATCTCCCACAGCAATGAATCTCGGAACGCTGTCAGCCTCGATATGAACGCCTGAACTGCCGGGCGAATCAATGTTGTAGACCACTCCGTTAACTTTAACGTTAAGTTCTGCTGGTGGAGGGTCGCCAACATCGGGGTCGGGAATTATTTCTACTACAGGTGGTTTTGCCAGCGCGACAAGGACTGCCTGATATTCGGTATATTTCGGGCCGTTATCTGCGCGAGTGATGGTTGTCAATTCGTTTAATTCCTTGTCATTGATAAAAGGGATATCAAGTTCTTCGAAAAATCCGTTTGTGCCTTCGGCATCGAGCGTATGCGTGAATATTCTGATGCCGGCGTAAGCCATCATCCCAATAAGCACCAGGTTAAGCAGGGCCACGAGTAGTCTTGCGGATTTCATTTTTCTTCTCCGTTATCTGCTTTAGATTTCTCTTTCTTTCCAGAAAAGCATATCGACTTTTTTTCCCTGCCGCTGCAGGATTGCTCTGACTTCTTTTTTTACGTTGTCCTTGCTGGCGGTGACTTTGACCTCGAAGTAGGTTGAGACTGTCGTCACATATTGCAGCAGGGTCTTGTCGCGCTGGTAAATATCTGACATGCCGGTTACGTTCGTCAGGTCCATGGGGGTGTTGAAAAGTTCCACCTCTGACCTGTAGTCGACGATGTTATCGGCATCCTCTTCGGAAATTTCCGGACATATCGCCATTAGCGTTTCTCTGCTTGCTGTGTTCAGGTTAATTCTCGCCGTTCCCCAAAGGCCGATAAAATCCGCAAGGCCTTTTATCTTTTCTCCGTCTTCGTTTATATAACCATAAAGAATAGCCGGCGTGATGCCCGGAATTTGAATCATCTCTTCTATGGTTGTCAGCGGGGCGTTTTTGGCGTCTTCTTCATAGTCGCCTTCTTCATCGTTGTCAATATAGTCCGTGATACGCTGCGCAATTTCGAAGTCTGTCAGCTCGTCGAGTTCAAGGATATCGACGAGGCGCATGAGTGATTCATGGATACGGTTGTATTCTCTGTTGCTCTTGTTCGAGAGCCTGTTTATATTTATAAGTCTCTCCTGGTCCGTGACGTTGATTGAAGTGTTTACGTCGCCTATAGTGGTATTCTGTATCTGGCCACGCTCGGCCCAGTCGTCTTCAAGGCTGTCTCGCGCGCCGTCCTCTTCCGCATCCTTTTCCAGCAAAGCCTTAGCCAGCACAATCGCACCTCTTGCCGCGTAGTAGTTTTTGCGGTCCATGGCAAAATTCTGGGCTATTCGCTCGTCGACCAGTATGGAGTAAGAGAACTGAGCGATTACTATGCTGAGAATGGCAACGATAATAAGGACTATAACGAGGGCGAGACCGTTTTCTGACGAGTCTATTCCGATGCTTTCTTTGCCTTCTTGTCGCTTACTTTTCTTGCGAACAGGAAGACATAGGCCTCCAGGGCGCCTTTCCTTTTCTCTTCGAGCGCCTTCTTTATTTTCAGAATGGGGAATGCGGCGATTTCCAAGCATTTCAGCACCACCACGCTTTGCTCTTCGCGGAATTCATATTCCCCGCCGACGTTACGCCGGAGTATCTCTCCGAGGTAATAACCCATGGATACGATTTCTTCAGAGGTAAGGGTATTGTTTTCGTAATTTCTTTCGAGCTCCCTGTCCAGTATGCGCACATCATCCATATTGTATTCGAGCACGATGTCATGGTGCTCTCGGAAGTCCTTGACAAGCTTCTCGGCCGCAATTTTTGCAGTCTCAAGATATTTCCCCGATTTCTTGCCTGATTCGAGCCTTTTCTTTCCCTGGGCTATCAGTTTTCGCCGGGTGAATTTTCTTCTGGTCACATGATGCTCCAGTTTCACCTATATGTAATACCTTTTACCTGCACTCCGGGTTCAATACTATGTCGCTCATTATACATAACTTGGTGAAATTTAATCCAAGATTTCTTTACAAAACAATGACATTTTCTTTACATTTCCTATACGTGGTGGATTAGCAATGATTTTTCAGAGTGGAAGGAGCATGTTATTTCTTGCTGCTTTTCTTGTTTTTCTTGAGGTTGTGGCCGATATTGATTACGACCGAAAGCCCGCAGCGGTCCATTTTCTTAATCAGTCCTGCGGTTGAAAGTCCAAGTATCTTGGCGGCTTTGGTGCGGTTGCCCTGGGTTTTTTCGAGCGCCTTGGCTAATATCTCGCGCTCTACGTTTGCCACGGCTTTGCGCAGAGTGTTTTCGTCGAGCTTCTCGAATTTTAGAACGGGAATCTTTTCGGAAGGCTTGGTAGTCTCGATATTGCTTGAAACAAGGTCCGGCGTGACGCGTTCGCTGCTGCAAAGAGCAATCATGCGGTAGCACTCGTTTTCAAGTTCTCTGACGTTGCCCGGCCAGTCGTGTCCCATGAGGAGGTCTATTACTTCGGGGTCTATCTGTTTCAGGGATGCACCGGTTTCCTTGCATATTCTCGTAAAGAAATAGTCAACGAGAATGGGAATATCTTCTTTTCTTTCCCTTAACGGCGGGAGTTCCACGGTGATTGCATTAATCCTGTAGAAGAGGTCTTTTCTGAACTTATTTTTCTCGACCATCTCGGAAAGAACCTTGTTCGATGCGGAAATAATGCGCACATCCACTTCTATCGTCGTACTTGCGCCCACTTTTCTTATAACGCCGTCCTGCAGGACTCTGAGCAGTTTCATCTGCATTTCCGGCGGGGTGTTCGAAATCTCGTCGAGAAAAAGACTTCCGCCGTCCGCCAGTTCGAAGAGGCCTTTTTTGGGGCGGGTAGCGCCCGTGAAAGCCCCCTCCGCATAACCGAAAAGTTCCGATTCGAGCAGAGCCTTGGGAATGGCTGCGCAGTTTTCAGCCACGAACTTCTTCAATCTTCGCGGCGAGTTGAAATGTATTGCGCGTGCTATAAGTTCCTTTCCGGTGCCGGATTCTCCCTGAACAAGCACGGGAACGTTCGAGTCAATGACGTGGTCGAGGTAACGAAGGACATCTCTGATTTTCGGGCTTTCTCCGACAATCATGGAATAGTCGTATTTGAATCCCTCGCGACTGGGAGACAGGGGGGATTCCGCTTTCGCTGCCCGCTTGACCGAAGCTTCTTCCTGGATAATTACCCTCGACTTGCTGTTGAGCTTCTGCTGAAGGACTTCAAGCCTGTCGAGCGATTCCCTGAGGTCCGCCTTGCTTCTATTAAGCTCTCTCAGAAGCCTCGCGTTTTCGCGCTTGAGAATCCTGTATCCGGTCGGGTAAAAATCCATCTACAATATCCCCGGATGTTTAAACAACACTTTCTATCAATGCAGACGTAAAACAGGCCGAGATTGCTGCAAAATTCGGCATTTTACATTACACTTCTTTTACATAATAATTGCATATGCCGATACTTTTCAACTAATTTATTATAGAATGATTGCAGAATTATTCGGACCTAAGCGCTGAAATCGGGTCCATGCGGGCAGCTCGCGAGGCGGGATAGAGGCCTGCAAGCAGTCCTACAACGGCGCTGAAAAGCAATATTCCGAGGAACAACCACCATGGGTAAGCGAAAAGCATTACACCATCCCATGCGCTTGCGAAAGTGGCTTGCGCAAGCAAGTTTCCAAGAGTTCCGGCAACATACGCTGCGGTAACACCAAGAATCCCTCCTAAAACACCCATGACAATCGCTTCCAGCGCGAACATGCTTCTTATCTGCGAATTGGTCATGCCCAGTGCTTTATGAAGGCCGATTTCTCTTCGCCTTTCGTATGTCGCCATTAGAAGCGTATTTGCTATTCCCAGACCTGCGACGACAAGGGCTATTACGCCGAATACGGACAGGCCGGTTTGTACTATTACGAAGAGAGTGTCGAGTATGCCGATGCGTTCTTCTATTGTTAGAGGGGTGAGTCCCATTTCCATAACGGCTTCTTTAACCTCGGGGATATTATTTTTAGAGTCCACGGTCAGGTTGGCCAGAAGCCCGAATTTTGACTTCGTATAAAGTTCGGGGTCGTCGAGAAAGAAACGCGCCATTTCAAGGGCAAAGTCGTGATTGAGATATGCCGCCATGGAAAGAATGGTCTTGCGCGCGAAGCCAACAATAGTTCCTTCGAATATTTTCTCATTGTTCTGTTTCCATATCCTGGAAATCAGCGACTTGCCCGCCGTAAGCGGAAACCTCGTTATGCTGAAATAAACCTTTTTGCCTATCAGTTCTTTCGGGTCGTTTGCGCCGAAAGCTTCCAGATAATGATATGCGAGGACGACCTCTCTGCTGCCGCTGGCGTTTGAGAATCCGGGTCCTGACTCGACATCCATCTTGAATCCTTCGCCTTCCGGAATGGCGACGACTTCGAACTTCCGTTCGTCTTCTTCGAGTTTTATATAGTTTGTAAAAAGGAGAATTGCAGGAGCGACTTTCTCGACGTGAGAAATGTTGCTGAGCGCCTCCACCTCTTCAGGCTTGAAGTAGCGCAGATTGAATGCGCCCGGATTGAAACCGTTCTCGTTTATCCGTCTCGGCGGTTGTCCGAGCCTACCGAATGTCGTTGAAAGAAAACTTGTGATTGGCAGGTCCTTTGCCCCGAAAACCTGCATTATGCAAGGGTCTGCAATTGACCGTATCTGGCTGTGAATGAATGTTTGAAGTCCCGAGCCAAGCGCCACCATGATAGCGACTGTAAGCGCTCCGATTGTTATGCCGAGTACCGTCAAGCACGTTCGCAGCTTTCTGCGTACGAGGTTGCGCAAAACTTCGACCGACATGTCCCTGAATTTCATTTAACGTGCCTCCGGGAGTATTCGGCCATCCTCGATGGGAATTCTTCGGTCGGCTTTCTCGGCCACTTTCTGGTCGTGTGTGGCGACTATAACCGTCATGTTGCGCGACTTGTTGAGCTGGCCAATGAGCTTTATAATCGCATCTCCGCTTTTTGAGTCGAGGTTGCCTGTCGGTTCGTCGGCAAGGAGGAGAATCGGCTGAGTGACTATAGCTCTCGCAATGGCCACTCTCTGTCTCTCGCCTCCCGAAAGTTGTCCCGGTTTGTGTGCCATTCTTTCATTCAAGCCGACGGCATCGAGCGCGCTGCGTGCAAGCTCATGCCTTTCGGAATAAGGTTTTTCCATGATAGTCAGAGGCAACTCGACGTTTTCAAGAGCGCTGCGGTTGTCCATCAGGTAAAAGTCCTGAAAAACAAAACCGACTTTCTTGTTGCGATAATGAGCTTTTTCTCTTTCAGGCATTTTTCCGATGTCTGTCGAGTCTACTGTCACTTCTCCGGAAGTAGGAGAATCCAAACCTCCGATAAGATTTAGAAGAGTGGATTTACCGCTTCCCGAAGGGCCGACAAGGGCGATGAAATTGCCTTCCTCAATTGTGATTGACACGTCATCAATGGCGCGCACAGTCTCCTGCGCCATCTTGAAATGTCTTGAAAGATTTTTCAGGTTAACAATTTCCGGCATTAGATTTCTCTTTTTGAGGCTTATCTTCGCTGGGTTCCGCGCTCGCGACGCTTTTTTTTCTGCGGCTGAATGCCTGCTTCCACTTGGTAAAAAGCGGCAGGAAAATAAAGTACGAAGGCATGGCACAGACGATTCCCACTATTACGCCGCCGAGAAACATGGGTCCCGCCAGGTCAACGGTCATTGTCCCGAGGTTGCCGAGAAATTCGAAGAACATCCCGAACATGCTTGTCGACTTTAATTCAACCAGCTTGGCGATTTCCGATTTGCCAATCAGCGGCGCCCTCAGAATGAACGAGCCTATGACATAATCCAGCCAGTAAATTGGTACGATTGTTAGGGGGTTGGAAATCCAAGCCATCGCAACACCGGCAAGACGGTTCCCGTGAAAGATAGTGCAGGCGACTGCGATTGTAATCATCTGGATGCCGACGGTCGGCGTCATGGCGATGAAAACCCCTATGGCGATTCCACGCGCAATATCTTTGGGCGTGTCATCGAGTTCGAGGAAACGAACGACAAATTTTTTATAAAACCAGCCGGCCAATGCTGCCTCCGCCGTTTTTGGAGTGATAATCATACCAAAGCGCGCGAGACTGTCAAGGCGCATAACCTGTACAAGGTTTGAAAGATACGCCTATGTCACTTCAGGAACGGCTTCCGGGTCGAACGGATTGGTTCGCACGGCGAGCGAATAGAGGTAGGGATAATCTATCCGCAGGTGATTCATGTATCCTATCCATTCCCGTATCAGCAAAACGTAGACTCTTTTCATGTCTCCCGAGAGGTGTTTGTGGTCGGAGCCGGGCAGTTCATCAATGCTTTTTCTCTTTGTCAATTCTTCTTCGAGATGAAAAACCGCCCAGAGAAGTTCCGTGAAACTCTCGTGTTCAAGCAGCGTGGGGTTCTCCAGTAAGCGAAGGAGGAAAGCTCTGTGTTCCACGAGAAAGAATTTAAGGCTCGCCATATCGCCTTGTATACTTTTAAGCTCGTATCCGTAACTGCCGAGATGCTTTCTGAGGTGAATGAAATCTTTGAACGACCAGTCCGTTTTTGGAATCAGGTTGCTTCTGACATTTTCGAAGTTTGAATCGAAGGCAATCAGCCTCTCCATCAGCTCAGTGCCCACTTCGCTGTAAAATACTCCGATTACCATGTTGAGCTTTTTCAGCTTCGAGCGTTTCTCTCTGCCCTCGAGCAGGCGGTGCAGTATGAGAGTGACAAGCAGCACCTCGGCGGGGACGAAGGCGATGTCTCCCACAAGATAAATTAAAATGTGATGGGAATCCCGCCATATGGCGTAATGAAGCAGGTAGATGCATGTGGAGATTGCAATTAGGCCGATAGCCAGAAGCAATTGCCAGTTTAATCGTTTCATTCTTTCTCCTTTTTGGAGAATCATAAACTTGTACGAGGAGGATGTCAAACCCTCATATTGCCGGAAAGAAATAGGCGCAATCACCCCGTATTGCTTTATCGCGTACGCGAGCGAATGCGCCTAGTCCCGCCAGTCGAATAATAGCATCTATCCCGCTCCAGTCAAGTAACAGTTGTGTAAAAATGTGAAACGACAGGCACATCGCCCGGCCGGGAAGGGCAGGGGCTGACGCAACTCCGGTCGCATTTCTGTTTCCTTTGCCGCGACAGCCTGCGCTCCCCGCGCACTCAAACCACCCGGTATTATCATAGACACAAGTTTTCAAAGAACGACGGCGCGACTCAGCGCCGGCATAATGTCCAAATTGTACTGGTTCGGCTCTATCCGGGCATTTACGCCCCCTTGTAATCTTAAGTCCTTATGCATCAAGGACTTACGACGAGTTTTTACAGATTCGTAAAGGTCTCGACTTAAATTTTTGTGGTAATTCTGTCCAGAATACCCCAAACGAGCTTTTTTAAATAGCGAAGTTTGGGATGCCGGGGTTTCGTCTCGCCTGTCGTGGCTTGCCGGAGGCAAGCAGGCGAACGAAACGAAAGGCAGATTACACATTTCTCCCATCCCATAAACACAGAGTCAAAACAAGGGATTTATTGACGTGGGATTTGCGTGCGCTTTACGCGCCTGCCCGGCACGTGCGCCGGGCTTCTCGAACTGCAAACTCCTCAACCGGATCGCTCTACATTAACATCTATTATACTATATTATACACACAAGTCAAGGAAATGTTTGCGAAAAAATGAAAAAATTTCATAAAATATTTGCCTGATTTGCCTAAGTCTTTATGTAATAAGGAGTTGCGTCATAAAAACCCGTATAAGGATGCGAAGCTTGGGAATTTTTACAATCGTGTAAGGAAGCGTTCTTCCTCGAAGATAGCGCGA
>Ga0272442_10001844_pt1 | contig 31444 bp, 26 predicted proteins | sample SSMForm2O_FD_200262 | JGI IMG/M metagenome (GOLD analysis project Ga0272442, IMG submission 200262) | Marine sediment archaeal communities from Little Sippewissett salt marsh, Falmouth, MA, United States - SSM-Form-2O | ecosystem: Environmental > Aquatic > Marine > Wetlands > Sediment ... | reverse complement strand
TTTCGTTTCGTTCGCCTGCTTGCCTCCGGCAAGCCACTACTGCTTGTCTTCGACAAGTCACAATGGGCGAGCCGAAACCCCGGCATCCCAAACTTCGCTATTTAAAAAAGCTCGTTTGGGGTATTCTGGACAGAATTACCACAAAAATTTAAGTCGAGACCTTTACGAATCTGTAAAAACTCGTCGTAAGTCCTTATACAGTAAGGGATTTTATTTACAAATGGGAAATTCACTGAAAGGAGGTTTAATTAGCCTTTCGCTTAGATTTCTTCGAAATCAAAGCCCCGGCATTTGAAACTTTATTGGTAAAGTTTCAAGGTTCTTTGACAATTTGGAATAAAGTATGGCTATGGTGATGCCGGGGCGGTTTGAGGGCGCGGGAGCCTGCAGGTTGCCGCAGTGGAAGCAGCCTGAAAGGCAACCGAGATTGCGGCAGCCCCTACCCTTCCGGGAAATAATTTACCCATCGTTTCTCAAAAGCAAGTAATGAAGTACTTGAAAGATAGGTGCTTTCGCGATTAGAATAAATACAGCTTGGTAATAATCGGAGTTTGATTGGACGAAAAAACCAGAAACTACTATCTTTCTCACGGAATCGTGCTGCTTAACGGGCTACTCGGAAAATCCGAGGCCGTCGAGGCGCTTGCGAGGATAGAATTCATTTCAAAAAAAGCGCCGGGAGAAGAAATCAAGATTCTGATTAACTCGCCGGGCGGGGTAGCCGAATACGCGATAGTGATTCGCGAAGAACTTGCAAAACTCCAAGTTCCCGTAGCCACGGCCTGCGCAGGCATGGCCGACGGCTCTGCGGCGCTGCTGCTTGCATCCGGCACCAATGGAAAAAGAAGCGCACTGAGTCATTCTGTTATTCATATTACGGACATATGGAGTTCGAAAGACGGAACGTTAACGCCTGAAAAGCTTGATAATATTGAGAAATTGAGAGCCAGGCTTGCGTCGATATGGGAGGAATGCACCGGACAAGCAGGACAAGTGGTGCGCGACTGGATGAGCGCGGAGAAACGATTCACCGCAGAGGAAGCCGTTGAGGCAGGAATAATAGATTTCACAATCTCTCAGGATGACATTTGCGGAGGTCAGGATGGCTCTCTTTTTGGACTGTTTCGACCCTGATAAAATTGATGCCTTCTCGCGACTCGGGGTAATCTCCGGGGTCACCACAAACCCCAGCTTGATTTCGCACGAAAGCAAACCTTTCAACATGCAACGTCGAATTCAAAAAATAGCGGGCATGGTCGATGGGCCCGTCGCGGTTGAAGTTACAACATTCAATAAAGATGCGATGATAGAACAGGCGCGCGAGCTATACTCCTGGAACCCGGGCCAGATTGTTATAAAAATACCCGTCAGCCTCGAAGGTTATGAAGTCATATCCGAACTGGAAAAGAAATACGCAATACCGACGATGGCGACTTGCATCATGAACTTTACCCAGGCGTACGCGGCCGCTCTTGCAGGCTCGCATTACCTCGCACTATTCTGGGGCAGAATGGAAGAGTCCGGCGCGTCACCCGAAGAGACAATCTCACTTCTTGCCGAACGCCTTCAAATGGATAGAATAAACTCAAGAATACTGGCGGCTTCCATACGAGGTTCGCATCACGTTTTCAACGCCCTTGCCGCTGGCGCGCATATCGTTACGGTATCGCCAGAGATATTAAGACAAACGCTCTCGCATCAAAAAACGGACGAGGCTGTCGCCAAGTTCAAGGAAGACTGGCGATGCGCCCGTGAACGCGGATTGATGGAATAAAATAGACCGGCTGCAAAAGCCGGTCTATTAAAATACATGACAAGGGAAAAACTTAGTCGCCATCCCCGCCTTGCGCTTTGAGTTCTTCGGACTTCTTGATTTCAGCTTCGAGCCATGCCTTCACGGCGTCGCCCTGCATCAGTTTTCCAAGGTCCGAATCAAGGTCGGAAGGCTCTACGAGCATAATCCATCCGCCTTCGTAAGGATCCTTGTTAATGAGAGTCGGGTCGTTCTCGAGCTCCTCGTTGATTTCGACAATTTCCCCGCCTATTGGAGCGACGAGCTTGCCAATCCATTTCGCCGACTGAATCTTGCCGCAAACCTCTCCGGCCTCGACTTCGTCGCCCTCGAACGGCAGGTCGACGTAGACGATGTCCCCGCTGGTCCCCTGGAACATGTCGTTCATGCCGACTCTCGCCTTACCGTCTTCGACCTTGACCCATCCATGCTCTTCATGGTAGTAAAGCTCATCCGGCACATTGTAACCGCCAACTTCCGCCATATCCTCTCTCCTTCTCCGTAAAAGGTAACAAATTAATCCTACACTATACTTGTTTTAAATGTCAATACTCTTTAGGAAGATTTTCAAGCTCGGCGAGCGTGAAAACCGGTCCATCCTTGCAGATATACTTGGGACCGATATTGCATCTGCCGCACTTGCCGATTCCGCATTTCATACGGTTTTCAAGCGAGTTTACAATCCTGTCGGGCTTAAATCCGAGCTTGGTGAGCACTGGAAGCGTAAACTTAATCATTATCGGCGGGCCGCATACTATCGCCCATGAATTCTCGGAGCCTGGCGCCGCGGCTTCCACCATCTGAGGCACGAAGGCCGTAAAAGTCGATTGGCCCGCGGGTATGCTGGTCTCTCCGGGCGCCTTCATATTAATAGGCACCCACCCTTCGGCCGACGCCTCTTCTATCGGACCTTCCGGGCCGAATTTCCAGTCGATGCAGCGATATATCTTGATGTCGTCGCGCTTTGCCCATTCGTCAAGCTCGTCACCGTAAAGGAGGAGTCCCGGGTTCCTGGCGCCGTAGACGACGGTTATGTCTCCGTAGTCGCCCCTGTGTGACGGGTCGAGCAGCCATACGATAAATGCGCGAAGAGTGGTGAACGCAAACCCGCCGCCTACTATGACGATATTGCCGCCCTTCATTTTCTCATACGGATACCAGTTTCCCATGGGGCCGCGAACTCCCATTGTATCGCCGGCTTTCATCTGGTGAAGCGTCTGCGTCACCAGACCGACCTTGTTCACGGTAAAGCGGAGAAACCCTTTTTCTGTCGGAGAGGACGCGATTCCTATGGGCGATTCGCCTTTTCCCAGAAGGGAAAGCTCGGCAAACTGGCCGGGTTCGTATTGGAATGCATCTTCGTCTTCCTTATCCAGAAAGACGAGGTCGAATGTCTTGAGCATCTTGTCGGTCGTGGCCACCTCGGCCTTTTCGATGCGCACGGGATAAGGCACGTAAGGATTGCCGCCTTTTCCTACTATTTTTCCTTTGACAGTCTGTTCCACCCCGTTATTTCCCTTCCTCAACTGCAACCTTTTCTGCGTTTTTGACCTTGCCCAGTATTTCCCTGATGTCGATGTTTACCGGACAGTTCACTATGCATCGCCCGCAGCCCACACACGCTGTGCAGCCGAAGTTTTCGACGTAATAGTTGAACTTGTGCTGCAGCCTCTGCCGCCAGCGTTCGCCCTGTTTCGTTCTCGGGTTGTGCCCGGAGCCGTGAAGCGTGAAAAGCGGGAACATGCACGAATCCCAGTTGCGGACCCTCTTCCCATCGGATTTCATCACTTCATCCTGGATATCGAAGCAGTGGCATGTAGGGCATAGGTAGGTGCAAGCCCCGCATCCGAGACAGCGTTCGGCCACCTCTTCCCAAATAGGATGGTCGAAGATTTCCCAAAGTTTTTCCGGGATGCCTTCGATGTCAACCTTTGAGGCTATCTTACCTTCGGCTTCGCTTGCGATTGTTTCTTTCTTTTTGATTTCCCCTTCGGGAGCATCTGGAAGGCTGGCGATTGCCTTCTCGCCTTTTTCGTTCAAAGGCTCGAGCAGCAACTTCTCGCCGAGGTCGGTCATAATCACATCGGCGCCGTCCGTGCCGAAGGGGCCGCAGTCCACTGAAGTGCAGAAGCATGTCCGGCAGGGCTCGGAGCATCCGAGCGCAAAAACGGTTGATGAATTTCTCTTGGCCTGATAGTAAGGGTCGACAAATTCTTTGTTCACGAATAGCCTGTCGAGTATGTCGAAAGATTTAGCGTCGCACGGCCTGACGCCGAAAAGCACTCTCGGCTTATCGTCGTAGCCGGTATCCGTCATCTCGAAGACATCGCCTTTTCGCCCGTATTTATACATGCATTCGCTCTGCGGGAAGAATGCCGCCTTCGGAGCGTTCTTGGTATTTGCAAAGTCGAAAGTTATGCTTTCGCCTTCGGAAGGAACGTCGAAAAATACTATCCCCTCGCGTTCGACGGGACACAAGACAAGCGCATCTTCCCCGAAACTTTTCAGGAATTCATCTACTTTTGATTTTTCGAGCAGCTTGGCCACCTGAAAACTCCTGTCTATATACGTTAAACTACCTGCTCCAGAGTGTCTTCCTGCGAAAAAGTGTTAAGCGGCGGAGGCTCTTCAAGGTTTATCCCCACCTCGTGGCCGAAACTGTCTTTCACGCTTTTCTCAATCCTTGAGAGCAGCCGCCTTATGTCTATATTCATCGGACAGGCGCTGACGCATGCGCCGCAGTCGGTGCAGCGACCTGCCAAATGGTAGCATCTTACAATCTGGAAGACATCCAGGTCCGACTGCTCCTGTCCCGCCCCAATCCATTTCGGCTGCCAGTTATCGACGAAGCATGTCGGGCAGTAGCACATGGGGCAGGCCTCGCGGCAAGCGTAACATCTTATGCACCGCGAAGTATTTTTCTCGAATTCGGCCCATCTCTCTTCGTCGGGTTTGCCTTCCGATTCTTCGAGCATGGCGTATCTCGCATCCACCGGCCCGTCTTCCACGGGTTCGCCAGCCATGACATCCGATATCACAGGGTTGTGGTGCTCGCAGACAACGCAGTTGGGACGGAGTATTCCCGCGATGGAAAAGTCCTCCTCGCCGACGGTTTTCTTCACTTTCAGCGTGTCGCCGTTTACGCTCACTGAATTCACGAATCCCGCATCCGGCAGTTTCGTCCTGTCCACGACTCCGCTGCAGGGCACGCCGATTATATACAAGCTGTCCCTGTCCACCTGCTTTTCCTTGAGCAAGGCGACTATAGAGCGGCTGTCGCAGCCTTTGGCGCATATGGCGACTTTCCCGCCTTTGAAATCCTTAAGGTATCTTGCGAGATTGTTCTCGGTAAACGGTCCCCATACGAGCTTGTTCGCATCCTCGGCGTTCGTGATAAAAGCCGGCACGTAGCGCCCCGGCAGCGACCCTTCGGCGAATCCGATTACGACTTCGGCCTTGCCGGATTCAAGCGCTTCCTTCGCCAGCTCTCTTATCTTGCTCGTGGTTTCTTCGTAGCCCACCTGATTACCTCATGAAACTTTGACCATTTGCTTCGCGGGCCCGATAGCCTTCACATTCTCTATCGCCGCGTTGACTATTTTGACGAAACGTTCCGCCTCGGCGGAAGAAAGCCATGCAAAATTCAGCCTTCCCTTCTCGATTCCAAGCGACTCAAGCATCTCTTTCAAAACTGAAAGTTTTCTCTGCACAAAAAGATTGCCCACGCTGTAGTGGCATTCGCCGGGATGGCAGCCGGCGACTATGACGCCATCCGCACCTCTTTGAAGCGCGCGCAATATAAACATTGGATTTACCCTGCTCGTGCATGGCAGACGAACTATTCTGATGTAAGGCGGATACTGGAACCTCGACACTCCTGCCAGGTCTGCTGCCGCAAAGCCTCACCACTGGCAAAGGAAAGCGACTATTTTCGGTTCCCAGTCTTTTTTCTCTTCGGCCATTATTCCCTCTTAACCTTAAACGGCATCTATAAGCGCAGCTACCTGGGCGTTCGTAAATCCCTTGATATCTATTGCGTTCGACCTGCACGAGGCCGCGCACAATCCGCATCCCTTGCAGAGAGCGCCCGTGACTTCCGCGTAACGGCTCGTAACTCCGCGCCGCGTCACTTCCACGACTTCGACCGCGGAATACGGGCAGACCTGCTCGCACATTCCGCAGGCCGAGCAAAGCGCGGTATTTACCTCGGATATGGTGCCGGGGGCCTCTATCTGGTCGAGAGTGAGAACCGTGCAGGCACGCGATACCGCCGCGTTGGCCTGGACAATCGATTCCTCGATAAACTTCGGAAAATGGCAAAGCCCGGCCATGAAAACGCCGTCCGTCGCAAAGTCCACGGGCCGCAATTTCATATGTGCTTCGAGATAGAAGTTCTCGGCATTGGTGCCAATCTTGAGCATTTGTCCGAGTTCTTTGGTGTCTGTCTGCGGAGTCGTGGCGACGGAAAGCACAAGGTAGTCCGCGGGGATTCCTATTCTTTCTCCGAGCATTTTTTCGAGTACGTGAACATACGGTTTGCCGTTACGTTCTTCGGCTTCTGGGGGATTTTCCGGGTCGTAGGTAATAAAAATGATTCCCTTTTCCCTCGCCTCTTTATACGCCAACTCCCTCATTCCGTATGTTCTTATGTCGCGGTAAAGGACGTATATGTTTGCATCCGGGTTGATTTCCTTGAGTTTGAGAGCGTTTTTCACGGCCTGCGTGCAGCAGAACCGCGAGCAGTAAGGATGCTCTTCGTTGCGCGACCCGACGCATTGAATCATTACTACGTTTTTCGCCTTTGCCGCTTCCTTGTCGTCGTCCGCGAGAAGGTTCTCGAATTCCGACTGCGTAAGCACCCATTCGTTCTGCCCGTAAAGGTATTCGTTCGGCTTGTGTTCGAGCCCGCCGGTGCAGACGATAACGATTCCGTGCTCGTAGACCTCCTCGCCTTTTGGAGTATCGAGCGTTGTCTTGAAGTTTCCGATGTATCCTTCGATATTCTTTATATTCGTCGATGTGTAGAGCTTCAGGTTGTCCGTCGAGTTAACTTTCTTGACGGTTTCTTCGAGCAGTTCCTGAGGGTCGTCGCCCGACAGGGTATAACGAATATGTCGCAGGTGGCCGCCGAGTTCGGCTTCGCGTTCGACGAGTGCGACCTCGAACCCCTGCTCCGCAATTCCCAGGGCCGCGGTCATGCCCGCGATTCCGCCGCCGATAACGAGAGCCTTCTTGGTAAGCGGGAAAGTCAGCCTTTCAAGCGGCTTCAGAAGCCCCGCCTTGTGAACGGCCATCTCTATCAGGTTCTTGGCCTTTTCCGTCGCCTCTGCCGGAAGGGCCGCATGTACCCACGAGCACTGGTCGCGGATATTGGCCATCTCGAAGAGATACCTGTTCAGGCCGCTTGCCGCGCAGGTCTCCTGGAAGAGCGGCTCGTGCGTCCTCGGGGTGCAGCTCGCGACTACGACCCTGTTTATGCCCTGCTCCTTTATCACCTCTTTCATCTTCTCCTGGGTATCCTGGGAGCAGGTGAAGAGGTTGCGTTCCACGTACATGACGTTCGGAAGCGTCTTGGAGAACTCCTCGAGCGCCAACATGTCCAGAACGCCTGCAATGTTAATTCCACAGTGGCAAAGAAACACCCCGATACGCGGCCCGTCCGCCGTTACATCTATAAGCGGAACAGGTTCGGGAATGGTTACCTCCTTGCCGCGTTCGCTCGACAGGTACCCCGAAGCCAGCGCAGCCGCGGCAGACGACTGAGTGACCGTCTCCGGTATGTCCTTGGGGCCCTGGAATGCGCCAATTACGTATATGCCGTCGCGCTTCGTTGAAAGCGGCGTAAATTCCCTGTGGCTTGCGAACCCGAACTCGTCGAGGTCTATTTCGCATATTTCGGCGAGCTTTGCCGCTTCGTGCGGCGATGAAAGGCCGGCCGAGAGAACTACCATCTCGTACTCGCCCTTAACAATTTCGCCTTCCTCGGTCTCGTACTTCAGAATCAGGTTGTGAGTTAGCGGGTCTTCTTCGATGTTGGATACGCGCGAACGAATGTACTTGACTCCCGACTTCTCCTTCGCCCGCTCGACGTACTTGTCGAAATCCTTGCCGAAGGAGCGGATGTCCATATAGAAAATCGTGCAGTCCAGGCCGTGCACGTGGTCCTTTGCAATAACGGCTTCCTTGGTCGCGTACATGCAGCATGCGCTCGAACAGTAGTCCTTGCCCACCTGCGTATCGCGCGAGCCTACGCACTGAAGAAACGCGACTGATTTCGGTTCTTCTCCGTCCGATGGGCGAAGCACCAACCCTCTGTAGGGCCCGCCGGCAGCCAGTATGCGCTCGAATTCGAGTGCGCTCACCACGTTCGGGAAACGCGCCCAACCGAACTCCGGTTTCTGCGAACAGTCGAAAAGCTCCGACCCGGCCGCGATTATTACCGCGCCGACGTTGAGCACCTCGATACTCTCTTCCTGCTCGTAGTCCACCGCATCCGCTTTGCAGAGTTCGAAACATAATCCGCAGCCGAGGCAGATGTCCTTGTCGATTGTGAAAATTCGCGGGACGGCCTGCTGGTAGTCCACTCCCACGGCCGGACCTGCGCTCATATTCAGGTTGTACTCGTCGAGCGCCTCGACCGGGCAGTGCTCCGCGCAGAGCCCGCAGCCGGTGCACTTGTCGGGGTTGACGTAGCGCGGCCGGTGAGCCACGGTAACCTTGAAGTCGCCCTTGGTTCCCTCGACCTTGCGGATGTCGGTATTCATGACAAGCTCTATGTTCGGGTGCCTTCCCGAGGCAACCAGCTTGGGTGAGATAATTCACATCGCGCAGTCGTTCGTCGGGAACGTCTTGTCAAGCTGGCTCATCATCCCGCCGATGCAGGGCTTGCGGTCCAGCAGATAAACCTTGAAACCAGTGTCGGCCAAGTCGATTGCGGCCTGCATTCCGCCTATTCCGCCGCCCACGACAAGTACCGAGCCAACCTTGCTGCCGTTACCTTTTTTAGACAATTTCTCAAACCTCGCGAAGGTTTTCAGTTTCTACACGAGTGCCGTATAGAGCGGGCTCGTGCCTTTTACTTCCTTGACATCCACTATATTGCGGCCCCTGAGCATCGTCACCAGCCTGAGTACTTCGGCCGCGTCCAGTCCCAGTTCCGGAGCCATATCCTTGACCGAGAGAGTCTTTTCCCTGGTCAAGTTCAGTATCCTCGATTTGTAAAACTCGTCGCGAACGCTCACGTCGAGCATCTCCCTGTACTTCTCCTCGGTGAACTTTTCGCCGAAAGTGTTGGCGCTCGTTTCGAGATTGTATTCCTTGCCCAGAAGCCATCTCAGGCGCTCGCCCGAAATCGCATCCCTCGCCGCGGTGAGGTTCTTCTTCAGCGCCTCGCCGGACGACCTGCCGCTCCCGAGCGGACCGAGTTCTTTGATGGTTCCTATCATCCCGGTCACGATGTCGACGAACCTCTGCGCCTCGGCCGAGGAGCACCACTTCAGGTTGAAACGTTCCGGCTCAACGCCCGCAAGCTCCAGCAGTTTCTTTATCACGGGCTCGCGTCTCAGGGTATGGTAGTTGCCGCTAACATAGTGGCAGTCGCCGAGGTGTCACCCCAGCACCATCACCCCGTCCACGCCCTTGAGAAGCGCGTCGAAGACGATAGCCGGGTCCACCCTTCCGGAACACATGACCCTTATGTCTCTTATGTTGGTGGGATACTGGAGCCGCGAAACTCCCGCCAGGTCGGCGCTGGCGTACGAGCACCAGTTGCAGCAAAAAGCAAGTATCTTCGGCTCGAAGTCTGCCATTAATCACCCCTGTGCCGCTTACCGAATACTGTTTGATTTATCCGTTGATAGAATCCGTTCCGCGCTGCTATTACGACGCGGCCGCTGAACCCTTGCATTCAATCTTTTTGAAACCGCAAGGCGTGGATGGTAGGGGTGATGCTCTGACCTGTCAAGAAGAAATTCAAAATATGTCCCCGCCTTCTTGTCTTTCCGATTTCTCTCTTGCACTTTTTCCAATTTTTAATTGACAACCTCCGGGCATGTTCCTATAGTTTTAAGTTCAATACTAAGTACGGGTTCACACTTTCAGGAGGTGAGTCTTGAGTCCAGAAGCTGCTCAAAGCGAGATTGCCATTACCGATCTCAACCCTGATTTCAAGTATGAAATTGCTGAGATTCCCGGCGGCGAGAACATCCGTTATTGCTTTACTTGTGGTACGTGCACCGCTTCTTGTCCGATTCGCGAGGTCAACGACAAGTTCAACCCTCGCAAGATTATCCGAATGATAATCCTGGGCATGAAGGAAAAGGTCCTCAAAAACGACTTTATCTGGCTCTGCACCGGCTGCTACTCCTGCCAGGAGCGCTGCCCGCAGGATGTCAAAATCACCGACCTGATGAACGCGCTGAAGAACTACGCCGTCAGCCACGGCGTCGTTCACCCCGGCGTTGCCGCACAGGCGGCGCCTATCTACGACGACGGGCGAATCTACGCTATCGAGGATTTCGACAACAAAAAAAGAGAGAAAATGGGGCTTCCGCGCGTGAAGCCGAAAACGGAAGAAGCCTCCAAAATTTTCAAGGCGACCGGTCTCGACAAGCTCATCAAGAAAGGGTAATCCAAAATGGCAGACAAAAAATATCTCCTGTTCTTGGGCTGCACAATCCCCGCAAGAGGCAGAAACTACGAACTCTCCAGCCGCGCAGTCGCGGAAAAATGCGGCATAGAATTCGTCGACGAGGAAGAGTTCTTCTGCTGCGGCTTCCCCGTGAAAAACGCGGACTGGATGGCATGCACGCTCATGGCCGCCCGCAACATAGCAATCGCCGAGAAACACGGCCTCGACATCTGCTCGCTCTGCTCCGCCTGCACCGGCGTCATGGCAGAGACGAACGAGCACCTCAAGCACGACGACAAACTGCGGGCAGAGGTCAACAAAAAGCTGGCGGAGATTAATCCCGAATACAAGGTCGAAGGCAAGATTACGGTCAAGCACTTCGCCCGCATACTCTCCGAGGAAATAGGCGTCGAGAAAATCAAGGAGCTCGTCGAGAAGCCGCTCGACATGCTGAAGGTGGCGCCCCACTACGGCTGCCACTACCTCAAGCCCTCGGAAGTCCACAACTGGGACAACGTAGAAGACCCGCAGACGCTCGACGAGATAATCTCGGCGACCGGCGCGGAATCCACCCAGTATACGGACAAGAAATTCTGCTGCGGCGGCGCCCTCCTTGCATACGACCAGGACACCGCCCTTACCGTAGGAAACCACAAACTCGAATATGTTAAAGAAGCAGGCGCGGACGCCATCGCGCTTATCTGCCCCTTCTGCGCAGTCATGTACGACGACAACCAGCGCACCATAGAAGCCAAGTTCGAGAAGGAATATAAGATTCCCGTCCTTTACCTCCCGCAACTCGTGGGACTTGCGATGGGGCTCGACGCCAAGACTGTCGGCATGAACCTCAACAAGGTCAAAACCAAGGAGCTTCTCAAGAAAATCGAAGAGGCGAAACCCGTCGAAGCTTAATATCACTCATGATAAAAACAAAGCCCCGGTTTCGCCGGGGCTTTTTATTTTTCAGCCGGGCCCCTGCTATTCTTTGACCATTAGTTCTGCATTGTCAACCCACATCGCAAAATATGGAAACTTTGCATCTTTCTCTTTCAGATAAATAAGAAAAGGCTTATCGAAAATCATGTTAATAGGCACATGCTCAAAAGCGCCTCTGCCAAGCGTAACTAATAAGCTGCTTGAAGACTTCAGTACTACGCCTTTTTCATTCATACTGAAGCGAATATTCTGAACAGCTCCGCCGATAAAATACTTTTCAAATCCTTCGTTTTGCAAATATTTGCCATAAAGCTGGTTATACGCGTGCATAATATCAAAATTCATCTTGGGTATTTTCAGCGTGTCATCTTCGTGAAAAATCCCCGGCTTATTATTCTTGACTCTTTCCATAACGGAATCGATTGTTTCAAGAAGCGTTTTTTGCGGCGCAATCTTTGCAAGGATAATTTCATCATTTGGAACTTTTGATTTCAAACCGATGACAAAATCATTCTCGCTGATATAGTCAACAATATCCAATTGCCTGATAAGCTTTAGATGATTCAAATTCAGTTTGTGATATTTCTCAATTCCGAAAGCCTTTACTTTTACAGAACTATCGCTTGATTCGAACTCAACCGGGTTTTTTAACGATTCGAAGTCATTCTCGAACTTCAAATTCTTGAAAAGGAAACTGTAGACAAGAATATCTTCGGGATAGTTAAAGGTTGTATTTACAGTTGGCGCATGGTCTTTAAATTTACTTTTCAAGGCTCTGTTAATTTTTGAAAGTATTCCATCCCTGTTCATGCCTGCCATCGCAACGTAAGCATCTTCCGATATGTCTTCTTTTGTCGATAGGTTTTTATTCAGAAATTCTACTATTTGCAACTCATCAACAAAACGAATATCTTCTTTCACAATCGTATCTTTCAACTCGTTCCAGGCCAGTTGAAAAGTCGAGCAATAGAGAAGATTTTCTCCGGTTTTTATGCCCTCTTCCATGTGGCTTGTGACTTTGGATTTTTTCAACTGTTCCGTACTGGTCTTTAGGAGAGCATCCTCACCGTTATCAACATAAACGATTTTCTCAACTATAGTTTCTACACCATAGCCCAGATACCACGAACTAAAAATTTTTGAGCCTGTCTCTCCCGGTACAACAGGTCTTGCAGTGCAAGAGCATCCTTTATCCTGGAATTCGAACCGGTACCCACCCACCTCCTTTTCCGCAAAGGATTTGTCGAGGAAACCGACATCGATAAGTTGTTCGAGCTTTGCATGTGTATCGAACTTATCATAATACTTGCCTGCCGCAATGCATATCGCCTCGCAATGAGCTTTCGCGGCTGCCTCATTGAATGTCAGATAGTGGTTTTCCCAGTACCATATTCCAAGCACACCACCAACAAAACCGACAAGAAATAAAATAACTAACAACTGGCGGTTTGAACAAACAATCACGACATTCACCTCTCGTTTTATACAGGCTATTGTAATCTTAATATAATCATTTCAGAAACAAACTTCTAACATAAACTTTTTTACTTTCTGCTTGAAACCGCAATTCTTGCACTGGCATTCTTTACAAGGCTTCAGGTATTGAATGGTTATATTCTCACCACATCATGCAAAATTGATTTCCATGTTAAAAAATTATCGAAACATACGATTAAAAACAACCTGTTTTGCTATTTTTCCTTTTATCAATTTTATCTGTGTCTATCGGTGTTCACACGTGGTTCATTTCTCTTATTTATTGTTTCTATTATCGCCCCTCCGCGCTCTTTATAGATTTCGTATTGCAGATGGTTAAAATTATCGCTCCATAAGCTTATAAACTCTCATAAGTATCATAAGCCTCATAAACCCTACTCACATTCAAAATCTTAGGTCTTATTTTCTTATACATGGCAAGCCTTTCACGTCCGATACGCCGTTCAGAGATTATGTGGCAAGGTTTCCCGCACCCCCGATTGAACTAACCAGCCCCGGCTCTAATTCAGGGGGCTTTGCAACCCTGAAACCCAATAACAGAAGTGCCTATGGCATCGACATAGTCATGTGACAATTTTTTGTACAAAAGTGGCATACCACAAACATGCTCCAAAACGAAGTTTTTTTTGCGTCGTAACTTCTTGACATTAAAGAGGTTATGAAGAATTGCGATTTCGGCATACGGGTTTCATCAGATTTGTGTGTGTTCTTTCACCTCGATGTATAGAGACACGCATCATGTTTCGCGTGTCGATAGTGTAACAGCCGTAAGGCGGGAGGACCTTTAAATGGTAGGTGAAAGAACAATGACATGCTGGAGCCCTTATTTCATAAGGGAAGCATCTTTGCCGCGTGATTTCGAAAGGGGTTTTTTAACCGCCGAGACGCGGAGATTTTATTGAGATTCGCAGAGGAAAACAAAGTGGTTGTCATTGCGAGCCAGATTTATCTGGCGCGGCAATCTGATAAATAAGAAAAAACCATATTGCTCGCTTCGTTCCTCGCAATGACAAGGCGGGAGCATATTGCACGCGGCTAACGCCGCTCGCAATTACAAGGTGCGGTTATCGCCCCTTGTAATGACGAGGAAAACGTTTAAGGATAAACGGATGATTCTATGTGAACTGAAAACTGACACATGGTTTTCTTCAAACCGGAAAGCGGCTGAAAACTTCCACACAAAAGATGTCACAGACCCTGTAATATCTGTAAAATTATGTCGTAAGTCGTTGCTGTGTAAGGAGTTTCGATTACAGGGAGTTGAGTTGGCCTTTCGCTTTGATTTTTTCGAAAACATAACCCCGGCATATGACGATTTCTTGAAATCGTCACATGCATCGGAAACTTTATCATCAAAGCTTACGGGGCTAATGCACGTTCATGGGCTCGAAGGAAGCTGCCTGGTGCAAGAACGCCTCGATTCGCGTCTCCTCCCCGGACTGCGCCGTGCCGTCGTAGGCCATCTTCAAGACGGGGATGTTGTTGAAGTCCCGTTTGAAGCTTTCAAGCAGCGCATTGACAATAGTGCCGGGCAGGCACTGGAACGGGGTCAGGTTGACGATGCCCTGGTAACCCTCGTGGACGTATTCGATGCACTTGCCCATGGAGAGGATTGCCTCGCCGCGAATAGCTTCGTGGATGTATTTGCTGCCGAGTTTGCAGACGTCATCTGTTTCGGGTTCGAGACAGAATTTATCGATATGTCCCACGAATTGCTTCTGGATAAGGTCCTTGTCCCGGCGCGCGACCCACTGTGCGAGCTTTTCCTTGACGATTCCGCCGTAGTTGCGTTGAATTCGCAGGTCAAGCATGCGCTCGTAGTCGATGTAGTTCATCCACTCCTCGAAAGCGGGGAGCGTGGACTGGCCGCCGTATTGCTCGACTTTGCGCGCGATGAAGTTGTTGGTGAACTCGTTGGACCTGACGAAAATCTCGCCGATGAAGCCTATTTTTGGTCTCTTCACGGAATCGTCAATTTCGAGGTTGTTGAACGCTTCGACGATTCGTTTCGGGAATTTCTCGACGCCCCGGACGTCGCGTTTCTCGATAATGGCGACAAGCTCATCCATGAGTTTATTGTAGAGCTTGTCGGCCGAGCCTTTTTCCGTCTCGTAAGGCCGTTTTTCGAAAATCATCTTCTTCATCATGTCAACGACGACGATTCCCTTCCATGCGAGTCTGCGGAAACCCGCGCCGAGCTTTTCGAGGTCCTCGTTGAAGTCGGAGGTCTGGTCGAGCGCGACCATCTGCACGTTCTCGAAACCGAGGTCGTCGAGCACCATCCGCTGGAAGCGGTTGTACTGCCCGAACCGGCACGGGCCGCGCGCATCCGGCATGAAGAACGCCGCCCTGTCGGGGTCGAAATTGTCCGAGAAAACTTTCTTGAGGATGTCGCCGGTGGTGATAATGCAGGGGTAGCATTCTTTGCCGGAAGTGTATTTCCTTCCGAACTCGACCGAGCGCATGTCCGCCATGGGAAGTGCTTCGGATTCGACGCCGTATGCGCGAAGTCCGGCCGACATGGCGATGCCGTGGTCGTCCATATGCGGGATATAGAGGATTCGCCCGCCCTCGTTGAGATTGTAGTGCCCCTTCGTGGCGCGGACCTTCTTGACATCCTTTTCACGGATGTTGCGGAGCGAATCGAGGTACGCCTCGCAACGGGTAATCGCGCCAACATCGGCGGAATGCTCGTCAACTTCGATTGTGAGGAAGGGTTTGCTGCCGAGTTCCTTGGCGAAGAACTTGGATATGAAGGAGTCGGGGCCGCAGCCGAAGTTTGTAATATAAACCGGAAAGAGTCTTTCGTCGGACGCGATTATGCGGGCGGCGGCAAGTATCTTCTGTCCGTACTTCCAATACATATGGGGGAAGTCTTCGGCAAGAGAAGTTTCTTTCGAGAGAGGCAGGAAGTCGAGAGGTATGGCGAGGACGTTGAGGTCGCGCAGCTTGTCGGGTATGCCGAGGTTGAGCGCGGAGTCGCAGCCGTTGTAGGGCCGCGATACGATGACCATCACTTTCTGGTCCTCAGGGATGCTTTCGAGGACTTCCCTGCCCTTGGCCTCAATCGCTTCGTAGAATTTCTGCTGGGCTTCATGAGCGGTTTTCAATGCGCGCCTGACATCCTTTTTGGCGAAGCCGTGCGAGCGCATCTCCCTGGTAAGGTCGTCTTCCATACGGGCGTCGCCCCACTCGAGGTGAAGCACCGGCTCGAATATCTCGACATCGTAACCGGAGAAGTCGATGGCGCACTTGATGAGATATGGAATGGATTGTACGTAGGGACAATTGTAAGAGCGTTCCATGCCATCTTCGAGTGGAGGCATATTAATAATCGAAGGTATAAAAAGCACATCGATATCTTTTTCAAGCGCGTTGACTATATGGCCGTGAGCGACCTTAATGGGGAAACAATGCTCCGCGAGCACGAGGTCGAGCCCGTGGTTAATGATTTTTCTATTGGTATTGTCGGATGTCACGACCTCGTACCCAAGCTCGGTGAAAAACGCCTTGAAGAACGGATAAAGCTCGAAGTAGAGGCCGACCTGGGGAATGCCGATTTTTTTGCCGTTGGGCTTGTCGGGCTTGTCCTTGGAATATGTATTGCGCAGTATTCTTTCTCGTTCCCTGAAAAGCCGGGGCAGCCCCTTACCCGCGGAGTGTTTTCTTTCCTCGTCGTACTTGCCGCATCGGGAGCCGTAATGGAAGGGTGCCTCGCCTTCGACGGATACGCGCCTGACCTCGCAGTTGTTGGAGCAGTCGGTGCATTCGAAAGTATCTACCGTATACTTTACTTCCGTGAGATCGAACCCCCTGAAATTCGACGGCCCCTCGGGGAGCGCCTCCTGCGCGATAATGGCGCAGCCTATTGCGCCGAGGACATCATGATGGGCCGGAACGGTTATTTTCTTGCCCGTAACCGCCTCGAACGCGGCCTTCACGCCGCGATTGAACGCCGTGCCGCCCTGGAAGAAAATATGGTCGCCGACGCGTCGGTCTTCGACTACCCTATTGAGGTAGTTGTAAACAATCGAATAGCAGAGCCCGGAAATGAGCGAATCCTTCGGAAGACCCTGCTGCTGCATATGCTTGAGCGACGTTTCCATGAAAACGGTGCAGCGCTCGCCGAGCTGCGTCGGTTCCTCGGCGTCGAGCGCGATTTGAGAGAATTCCTCTTTTATCGCAACATCGAGCTTCTCAGCCTGCTCTTCGAGAAAAGAGCCGGTGCCTGCCGCGCAGACTTTGTTCATTGTAAAATCGACGATGGCTCCGTTTTCGAGCGAGATGTACTTGGAGTCCTGGCCGCCTATCTCGAAAATCGTATCCACCCGCTTGTCGGTGGCTGCGGCGCCGGTGGCGTGAGCCGTAATCTCGTTTTTCACCAGGTCGGCCCCGACGAAGTCGCCGGTGAGATATCTCCCGGAGCCGGTAGTGCAGACGCCGAGCACGTTGACCTTGTCGGCGACTTCCCCGCCCACTTCGAAAAGGCCAGTCGTGACCGCGTCAATCGGGCGGCCCGCCGTCATGAGGTAGCGGCGGGAGAGGACGTTGCGGTCGCGGTCAATAACAACTACGTTGGTGGAAATCGAGCCGACATCGATTCCGACCCATGCGTCCACCTTTCCTTCCGTCGCAACCGGGACGATATCGACTTGTATCTCGTAGTCGCCTCCCGTGAGCTTGGGCAATACCTCGGCCTCGAACTTCCTGTTTTTGAGGTAGTCATCTATCGCCGAAATATCATTGAATCCTGCAGATTTGCCGGAATCCATGATATTCAGCACTGCACCTATGGCTCCCATCGAGGCGGAATGTTCCGGGATTATGATGTCCGTTCCGAGAATGTCCTTGAAGGCTTTTACAATCCCCTCGTTGGCGGCCACTCCGCCCTGGAAGCATATCGGCTCGACGAAGTCGTTTCGCTTGGCGATGGAGGATGTATAATTTCTTACGAGCGCGTGGCAGAGTCCGCCAACGATATCGTGAACCGGCGTCGCCTCCTGCTGGAGGTGAATCATGTCGGTCTTCGCAAAGACGGAGCAGCGGCCCGCTATTCGCGGAGGCTTCTCGCTCTTGACGGCGAGCGCGCCGAATTCCTTCTCTATCTTAACTCCGAGCCTGGATGCCTGCTGGTCGAGAAAAGAGCCGGTGCCTGCCGCGCAAAGCGTATTCATACGAAAATCGACGACGCGAGTCTTGCCGGATTCGGGGTCGTTCTCAATTCTAATGAGCTTGGAGTCCTCGCCTCCGATTTCGATAATAGTCCTGACATCCTTGTAAAACCTGCCGGTTGCGAGCGCCTGGGCTACTATCTCGTTGACGAAGGGAATGTCGAGGATTTTCGCCAGAAGCTTGCCGCCTATACCGGTAACAGCCATTCCCTCGACAGTTTCGCGGGGATATCTGGAGAATATGTCATCGAGAACTTTTCTCGTTGCCTGGAGGTGCTGGCCGTGGGTACGGATATAATGTTCTTCGAGGACGTTGCAGTCCGAACCGACAACGACGGCGTTAAGGCTGACGGAACCAAGGTCGAGGCCAATATACATCGGAACTCCTTGCTGACTCGCATGTCATGTTGCTATTATCAATTGTCCATAAAACGGAGGCGTCTCGGCAGCTTTCTCATAAGCGGGTCTTCGAGATACATCCTGGCGCATTCCCTGCATAAGTCGAATTTGAAGCTGTGATACGCATCCTCTTCATCTTCGGGATAGTTGTCGTCCATGGCGAAATCATCGTAGTCGTCGAGATATTCGCCCTCGAGGTCGGAATCATCTTCGCCGGGCCTCATCTGTTCCATATCGATAAGCACGCGAAAACGGTCGTCGTTCTGAGGGTGAATATGCTTTCCGCACATGTCGCAAGTAAAGTGAATCATAAAGCGCAACCTCCGAGATTGCTCCGCAGAACGAATAGCCGCCACGACGGAGCTTCGAGATACAAGCCTATCAATTTAGTCCCGCCGCCTCTTCAAATCAATATTTTTTTTGGTTGACCGCGATTAATTTAAATCTATAATGATTTCAGGTTTTTCATGTTTATGGAGTTATTAATGCCATACGGCGAGTGCAAAAAAAAGACCCGCAGCCCGCAGACATCAAGTCTCGGGGAGAATATCCGTATGGTGATGCGCAAGCCGGGAGCCTGAAACCCCGGACATGCGCAGTATTTCTTCAAGAATATTTCCGCTTACATTTTTCAGGCGTCTTATTTCCCGGCATTCGTTTTATAAACCGAAACCAAATCATTAGACTCGGGTGATTCATGGATAAATGGTACCAGGAAAGATTTTATAGAAGCCTGTCGGCTCCCGAAGGACTGGTCGGGCAAAGAGCAAAAATTCGCGAAAGCGACATTCTTGCCTTCACCGACCGCGACATGCAGGACATATTGTATTGCTCGATGGCAGAGGCGAGAAGACTGCTCGAACGATATATAGAAAAAGATGCAAAGTTCGCCAAATCCTTCGAACCCTGCGCACCCGTCGATAACGCGCCAGCAATTGCGAGAAGAATGGCGGAATCCGCATCTTTCTGGCAGGTGGGTCCCATGGCTTCGGTCGCGGGAGCGATTGCCGAGCATGTCGGCCGCGAACTGAACAAGCATTCGCAATCGGTAATAGTCGAGAACGGCGGAGATGCTTTTGTCAGTCTCGCTCGCAAGACTGTATTTCGGCTTTACGCGGGCGAAGACTCTCCCTTTACCGACAAAATCGCATTCGAAATACCCGAATCGCAAAACGGGCTGGGGGTATGCACTTCAAGCTCCACGGTCGGGCATTCGATTTCATTAGGCAAAGCCGATGCTGCCGTAGCGATTGCAGATAGCGCAACGGAAGCGGATGCCGCGGCGACGGCTCTCTGCAATAAGGTCAAATCTCCCGGCGACGTGGACCGCACAATCGAATACGCGGCCTCGACCGGTCGGCTGCGAGGCGTTATAATCGCGGCCGGCGACAAGATAGGGTTCTGGGGAGAAATCAAAATACTCGAAGAAGGAGAAGTAAAATGACTCAGAAAAGCGCAATTTTCCATTTCAGACCGGATACGGTGGACAAGCCTATAGTCACCGAGCTTGTCAGGGATTACAATCTTACGGTCAATATCCTGCAAGCCAAGATAAGCCCTGAGGAACAAGGCACGATGTTCGTTACGCTTCAGGGCGGAATGGGCGACATCAATTCCGCCCTGAAATATCTCAAGGAGCTGTATGTCACGGTAATACTTCCGACGAAAAACGTGGTCCTGCTCGAAGAAAAATGCACGCACTGCGGCGCATGCGTCGGCCAGTGCCTGCCAAAAGCGTTGTCGGTCGACCAGGCGACCAAAGAGGTCAAGTTCAATTCGGAGCTTTGCATAGCCTGCGAGCTTTGCATCTCGGCCTGCCCATACGGAGCAATCGAATCCGTAACCGAGCACCTGGCAAGAAAGGCGGTATGACAATGGCGAAGACATACGAAGAGATAAACGAAAAGATTCGCAAGAAGAAAGCAGTCGTCGTTACTGCCGAAGAGATTAAAGGCATAGTCGAGGATAAAGGCGCTTCGGCTGCGGCAAAAGAAGTCGACGTCGTGACGACTGGCACGTTCGGACCGATGTGTTCAAGCGGAATACTTTTTAATGTCGGGCATACCAGGCCCAAGATGAAAATCGAAAAAGCGTGGGTAAACAACGTAGAAGCCTACTCCGGGATAGCCGCCGTGGATTGCTACCTTGGCGCGACCCAACTTCCTGAAGACAGTCCGAGAAACAAAATTTTTCCAGGCCAGTTCCGATACGGAGGCGGCCACGTCATAGAAGACCTCGTAAATGGAAAAGATGTCGTATTTAAAGCCACCTCATACGGCACGGACTGTTACCCGAGGAAAGAACTCGAAACTCTCATGAACATCAAAGACCTGAACGACGCGTGGCTTCTCAACCCGCGCAATAGCTATCAGAATTACAACGTCGCCGTCAACCGTTCGGCAAAGAGGCCGATATATACATACATGGGAACGCTAAGGCCCAGGATGGCAAACGCCAACTACTGCAGCGCAGGACAGCTAAGCCCCCTGCTATGCGACCCGTATTATAGAACCATAGGCATCGGGACGCGGATTTTCCTTGCCGGAGGAGTGGGCCACGTGATATACAACGGCACGCAGCACGACCCGTGCGGGGAAAGGACCGAGAACGGCATCCCCAAGGGCGGAGCCGGTAATATAGCCGTAATGGGCGATTTGAAAAAGATGAATACGGAATTTCTAAGGGGAGTTTCGCAGACCGGTTACGGGGCAAGTCTCGCAGTCGGGATTGGCGTGCCCATTCCCGTGCTGGACGAGGATGTAGTCCGGCGGGCGGCAGTCCGCGACAAAGATATACTGGCGCCCGTGGTGGATTATAGCGAGGACTACCCCAACGCCGCCGGAGGTCCGCTCGCATACGTGAGTTACGCCGAGCTGCGCAGCGGCCGCATAACGATTGAAGGAAGACAGATAGAAACGGCGAGCATTTCGAGTTATCCGAAAGCCCGCAAGATTGCCGAGACGCTCAGGGGATGGATAAAGGATGGGACATTCGAACTCGGAAAACCGGTTCAAACCCTTCCTTCATCGGAGTCGGGCATCAAATTCAAGATGCTCAACTATCGGCCGAACGAAAAATAGCATATTTTTTAATAGATGAAAATATAATCTTGTCCCACGGCAGGCAGGCTTGCCTTCCCGCCGTGGAAAAGGTGTAATAAAATGATAGTAATGAAATTCGGAGGCAGTTCAATAGGTACTGCCGACAAAATTCTGAGAGCAATCGATATCGTCAAATCGAAGCTTGGCTCCGACCCCGTCATCGTGGTTTCGGCGCACGGCAAGACGACCCGGAAGCTTCGCAAGTGCGCCATGGCGGCGCTTGACGGCGACATCATGCCGGATGAAATTCTCGAATTCCATTACGAGCTTGCCGACAATCTCGGCGTCGAGCGAAAGCTGATAGAACCGCTTCTTTTCAGGCTCGAAGCGGTGCTTCACGGAATCAGCCTGCTCAAGGAGCTTACGCTTCGGACGATGGATACCGTAATGTCCTTCGGGGAAAGGCTTTCAACGAGGATGTTCGCTGCGGCGCTCGCATGCAACGGAGTTTCGGCGGTTCCGATAAACGCGTATGATATCGGGTTTATCACGGACTCGAACCATAGCTACGCGAAGCCGCTTCTGCCCGGAATCGAGAAGGAAATCAAAAAGAAGCTGGGCGAATACTCGCAAACGCCCGTAATAACCGGATTCATAGGCAAAGATAAAAAGGGCGAAATAACCACGATAGGCCGAAGCGGTTCCGATTATACGGCATCGATTATCGGGGCGTCAATCGAAGCAGAAGAAATACAGATATGGACGGATGTCGACGGCGTGATGACTGCCGACCCATCCATCGAGTCCGAAGCACAAGGGCTTCCGGAACTCTCGTTCGACGAGGCGAGCGAACTGGCATATTACGGGGCCGAAGTTCTGCACCCGTCAACCCTGCTGCCCGCGATACAAAAAAATATCGCGGTGAGAGTGGCGAATACGGCCAGCCCGGAAAAACCGGGAACGCTGATACTGCCCGGCTCCAAGGTAACCGACAACCTCGCCAAATCCATAGTATATAAAGAGGATGTCTGCCTTCTGAGCCTTTTTTCGCCGAGACTGCTTTCCGTAACAACGCTCCTGTCCAACGTCCTGAACATACTCGGCAAATACGGAATACATACGCATATGGCGGTAACGAGCGAGGCCTCCCTCTCGCTGATAACGGACCGCTCCTATACCGAAGAAGAACTTGGGGCGGCCATCGAAGAACTCGAAGAAATCGCCAAAGTGTCGGTGGAGAGGGAAAAAGCGATAATCTGCGTAGTCGGGGAAGAGATGAAAGGCAAAGCAGAAGTTCTCGGGCATGTCTTCAGCGCGCTTGCCAGAGAAGGCATAAACGCAAGGATGGTGAGCCAGAGCGCCTCGGAACTAAACGTCGCGTTCCTGGTCGAGAATTCTCAGATATCCAGAACGGTTCACGCATTGCACAATCTTGTACTGCGGAAATTACCTTGACTATCAACGGCGTCATTATATAATTCTGAAATGGCATCCATATTTATAGTTTAGCAAGGAGACGCTTTTGGCTTTCAAAGGCGACCTTAAAGACATCAACCTTGCCGATATATTTCAAACCCTCGCCATGAACCAGCAAGAGGGAACCCTAATCATATCTGCGGATGCCGACAAGCGAACCGAGGTTTATTTCAGCAAGGAAGGCGTGCGCCTTCTCGCCTCCGGGAACCAGAAGCACATACGGCTGGGCGAGCTTCTTCTTAAGATGAAAAAACTGACGCCCGTCGAACTCGACATGGCGCTTGCCAGGCAGAAGATGACGGGCGAACTTCTCGGCCAGGCGCTCGTGGACATGAACGTCGTAACCGCCGACGATATAAACGAATGCGTTCGCAAGCAGATAGAGGAAGACATATACGAAGTGTTTTCCTGGAAGAAGGCGAAATTCGAGTTCAAGCCCGGCGAACCTGCAAGCGAGTTCTACGACCCGGCGAAAATGGGAAACCCCCTCGCCTTCAACGTGAACTCCGTCATCATGGAGGCAGCACGCAGGCTCGACGAATGGGACCTTATACACAAGAACGTCCCCTCTACATCTACTATTTATACGATAAAAGACCCTCAGGCGGCGATACCGGACATATCCCACTTCGGGTTTACCGGGGAAGACATACTGCAGATAGTCAAATCGATTGACGGGCGCTCGACCATAGATGACATCGTCGCACGCTCGCCTCTGAGCAAATTCGAGGTCTGCAAGATAGCGTCCGTCCTCGTCGAATCGGGATACGTCGCGAAGCTCGATATAAAAGAAACGATACGTATAGCAGACGGGCTCTACCGCGAGGGCGACACCGAAGGCGCCATTAGAATCTATAAAGATTCGTTGCGCGACTACCCGTCAGACACTCAGATTTGGCTCAAACTCGCGGAGCTTTACGAGACTGAGGGCGAAAAGGCGGAAGCCGCTGTGGAATACGCAGGCGCTGCCCAGGTTTATGTTGACTCCGGGGCTATGGATGACGGCTTCGCGCTATATCGAAAGGCTATCGAGCTTTCGCCGAAAAACTTTTCCATAAGACAAAAACTCTTCATACATTACTGCACGGCTCACAAATTCGACCAGGCATCCAAGGAAGGACTCTTCGTCGCCAAGACGTACTGGCGAATGAACAGGCTGGACGAGGCGCGCACCACGCTCGAACAGATACTCGAGATGTCGCCCGACAACGTCGATGCGCTTCAACTTCTAACAAGCATTCACATGGACCTTGACCAGCCGGAAGAGGCGCTTCAGTATTACGAGCGGCTTGCGGACGTATTCGGGAAAAAAGGCGAGACTGAAAAACTGATAGAATGCTACCGCAAAATCCTGGTAATAGACGACAAGCGCGGGGACATAAGAAACAAGCTCAACTCGCTCGTCTCAAAAGAAAAGAAAGCCAATCGGAAAGGCGGCAACAAGCTCGCGTATATACTCGTCATAATGCTCGTGGGCTTAGCGGCAGGCTCATCAGTTTATATATACCGCGAAATGAATATACGCAAAACCCTTGCCGAGCTGATAGCGGAGGCCGACAAGAAGCTTACGGAGATAGTGCAGGAAGACATATCGGAGAAATCTGAAAACGAGCTGCGCTCGATAGTGCAGGACTTCATGGATTTCAAGAAAGGCACTTCGCTGAGCTTCACGATGATGACGGACACGAGCGTCACGGAAAAGACGGACGAATTGCAAATACGAATAGAATCCATGAAGACGGAGCGAAACAAGCTCAAGAAGCAGAGGATAGATGCCAACGAATCGATTTACCGGGAGGCGCGCAAGCTCCACCAGGAAAAGAACTACGGCGACGCGATAGAGAAGTACAGGCTGATTGACAAGTCACTGCTGGGCGAAGAGCGCGCAGAGCTTATAAAAGGCTGGCTCGACGAGTTGAACACTTACCTCGGCGATGCCAAGATACTTTATAAAGAAGCAGAGGCGCATAAAGAGAGGCAGCAGTGGAAACTAATGCACGAAAAGCTGCTCAAGCTTCTGAAAGATTATCCCGAGTCGCCCCTTGTCAAGAATGTCGAATTGCCCCTTGTAGTGGAGACGAAGCCTTCGGGCGCCGAGGTGGAAGTATCGGGCATGGTAGTCGGACGAACGCCTTGCATCTACATGCGCAAGCCGGGCCATATAATCAGGCTGAAAGTCAACAAGCGGGGCTACGAGAGCCCGCCGGCCATCTCCGCCAAGGATAACGACTGGTTCTTCAGTTTCGTGCTTACGAAGATTCCGTTTTGGACGTTTGTGGGCACCGGATTTATCGAGTCTGCGCCGACGGCTGACAGCAACAACGCATACTTCGGAACGCGCGCGGGAATCGTTTACGCAGTCGACCTTGAGTCGGGAAACCGGACGTGGGACTATAAGCCTCCCACTACGTTCAACACCTTCGTAGCATCGCCCATGCTCGACAGCGGCAAGCTTTACATCGGCTGTTTCGATTATAATCTTTACGTGCTCGACGCGGCGAGAGGCAAGAAACTTTGGAGCATAAAGCTCGGTTCCATCATACGAACGGCCCCAAGCCTTATCGATGCGAACGGCGCGTTCTTTATCGGCTGCTCCGACAAGAAGATATACGCAATCAACTCCGACAAGCAGATAATGGAATGGACGTATTCGACTGGCAGCGAAGTGCTTTCATCGCCGATGCACTGGAACAACGTCGTCTACGCAGGCTCGAGCGACAACAGTTTGTATGCGATTGGCGCCGGCACGGGCGAGAAAATATGGTCATACTCCACACTCGGCCCGATTCTCGGGAAACCCACGATTTTCTTCGACAAGAAGATGAACAAAGAACTGGTCATAGTAGGCTCGAGTGACAAGGCTATTTACGCGTTCAAAACCAAAGCCGAACTCGAAGAAGATGAGAAACGCATTGAATGGCGTTACGCAACGGGCAACGCGGTAACTTCGTCGCCTTTCATCTACGGCGAGATGGTTTTGGTGACAAGCGGGGATGGCAAGCTTTACTGCCTCGAAGCCGCCACGGGCAAGTTGAAATGGCAATACGAAACCAAGGGCAGCATATCGTCGAGCCCACTGGTAGTCGACGGGGTTGTTTATTTCGGTAGCTCCGACAAGTATTTCTACGCGGTATCCGTTACGGATGGAACGATGCTCTGGAAACACAAGACCGCCGGAGAGGTACTCGGCGGAGCGTGCGTTTCCGGGCAATACATTGTCGTGGGCGATGATGCCTGCAACCTGTATTGCTTCTTGAAAGACTGAAAGACTAATGAGAACAAAAATAACCTCTGTTTTTGCTTGACACTTATCATAGGTCACGTTAATCTTCTTTTTCTAAAAGAGGAAGCAGTGAGGGAGGTCCCAATTGGGTTTTTTCGCGCGTTGGAAAGCGAAAAGAGAGCTTAAAAAAGCGATAAAAAGGGTAAAAAAGCGCCCGTCGCCCAAAGCAGCAGCAGACTTGATTGAAAAATACATCTCTGCAGAGCAGATGGAAAACGCTGCCGCGATGGCCAAGCAGAGTCTTGAGTACTATCCTGCTTCACCAAGCATACAGGAATCATACCGAATTTACAAGAAGGTAAAGTACCAGGAAGAGATTCGCCGCCTCAACCTTCAAATCAAAGACAGGCCCAACCCAAGCGCTTATGCGATGCTTGCCGAACTCTATGGCGAGATAGGCGAGACGGACAAAACTCTCGACCTTTGCCGCGAGGCGATAAGAAAATTTCCCGACTATGAAGGCACGTATCTTATCGTAGGTAAGATACGCTACAGAAGATACAGAGAAGCCGGTCTGCCGAAAGACGGGATGCTTGCAGTCGAATTCTTCGAAAAAGCTCTGAAGCTGAATTCGAAAAACTATAAGACTCTTATGCAGCTCGGCGAGATTTATCTTGAACTCGGAATGCCAGCGAAGGCCACTGAAAAGTTCAAGACCGTGCTTTATTTCGCGCCGGAAGACCAGAGAGCAAAAGAGCTTCTCGACTATGCACAGGCGCAGCCGCCCGAGCCGGACTCTGATATAGAAGATCGGTTCAAGGAGCTCAAAGAGCAAAGAGATGCCCAGACTTCCGAACGCAGGACTTCTCGTTTCTCTATTGAAGAGCTTGAATTCAAACTGAAAGAATTTCCCGTTTTTACCGGCCTTTACGCGGTAACAATTACAACGGCGCAAGGCCGTAAGCTTGCATCAAGGATAGAAGCGGAACAGCTAAGCGAAGAGCCCGTTCGCGAAAGCATGGCAGCTATTTTCAAGGGCGCTGACAACTCGTCCCTGAGAATGGACATAGGGCAATTCGAAGAAGGCATAATAAGCGGGCAGCATTACCTGGTGAACCTTTTCAAATTCGAGAACCTCGTATGCGCAATTCTCGCTTCTTCCCAGATAAAGCCTGAAATAGTTCAAACTGCAGTCAATGCATTTATCGATGATTCTCTCTACGCTTCAGTAGGAGCATAGCGATATGGCCGATATTGTGACGATACTTGAAGAACTCAACAAGGAAATAGGCGTTATCGGCAGTATCGTTGTAACTCCAGACGGAATGGTAGTGGCAAGCGCGCTCGGCCCGGACCTTGATGATGACACCGTTGCAGCTCTGGCAAGCAACGCGATTATATCAGCAAAAAAAGGCATGGCCGCACTTGGAGACAACAACTGTTACAGGTTCATACTAACGGCAGCACACGGCAAGATGGTATTTGAAGACATTGGGATAGCTTATCTGGCGGTGGTAACACACCAGAATATACCGCTTGGACAGACCCAGATTGCCATTAAAGGCGCAGCTTACAAGATTCGCCATCGAAGAGTAGACTGATTCGGTGTCGAGAGGAGCAGGTAGATTATGGTTCAAATTAACTTCGCGCTTCGTGAGGTAAACTGCAAGATAGTCTATTACGGGCCGGGCTTGAGCGGAAAGACGACCAACCTTGAGATGATTCATACGAAAGTGCCGGACACTCACAGGGGCGACCTGACATCAATCGCCACCGAGGGCGACCGCACTCTCTTCTTCGACTTCATGCCTCTCGACCTCGGCAAGGTTGCGGGAATGAACACCCGCTTTCAGCTATATACCGTTCCCGGACAGGTCTATTACAACGCCACCCGCAAGCTCGTTATCCAGGGTGCCGACGGCATAATATTCGTCGCTGACAGCCAGGAAGGAAAGCTTGAAGAAAATAAAGAGTCGCTGAAGGACCTTCTTGACAACCTCGAGGAATATAACGTAGATTTTAATGAACTGCCTTTTGTCATGCAATACAACAAGCGCGATTTGCCAAATGCCATAGACCTGGAGACATTGCAAAAAGAGCTTAATCCCACGGACAAGCCTTATTATGAATCCGTGGCCATTACCGGCGAAGGCGTTTTTCCTACGTTGAAAAAACTTGCCAATATGGTCCTTGAGAATCTGAACCAGGAATACGGCGTAAAAAAACCTGCTGCGGCAGCCCCGAAAAAACCGGTTTCCGCGCAAGCACAAGCCGCGCCACCTCCTGCACCTGCAGGGATTCCTGCTCCTCCGCCAGTTCCACCGCGCCCTGTAGCGGCTCCGCCGCCTCCGCCAAGACCGGTAGCCCCGCCGCCGCCTCCCATGCCTGCCGCTCCGCCGCCTCCGCCGAGGCCGGCAGCTCCAGTGCCACAACCACCGCCTGCTCCCGCAGTTGCGCAAACCCCTGGAGCCGGCGCACCGCCGACAAGGAGACAATTCGTCCCCGGCGCACAAGTACAAGACCAGCAAATGCAAAGAAGAAAGGAGCTTACCATTCCATCTGAAGGAAAAGGCCCCGGTTGGGTTGTGGCAATAATATTCCTTATAATAGGATTTGTAGCAGGCGCCGCAACTGAACATTTCGTAGGGTTATTCAACAAAATTATGGGGTAGAAGGGATAATCCCTTAATCCCGCTTATCGATTTCCGAGTTCTCCGATGAACTACGGTAAAACATGTCATCACGGCGGTATCTCGCGTGTCTGAAAATAATCCTATCGATAGAATAAGAAACCAAACAGGCAAGAGCCTGTCCAATGTCGGTCAGAGAATTATTATTCTCAGCGGCAAGGGTGGAGTCGGTAAAACATCGCTTTCCGTTAATCTCGCCGCTTCATTTGCAGACAAAGGGAAAAAAGCCTGCATTCTTGATATTGACATTCATGGCCCCAATGTTCTCAGGCTCCTGCACCTGCAGCAACAAACGCCGGAAATAATAGAAAATCGCATTGTTCCGCTGCCCTATTCAGACAATCTTTCTGTAGTCTCCCACGCTTCAATAGGCAGCTACGGCGACGAACCGGCAATATGGCGAGGACCAATCAAGTCATCCGTAATACGCCAGCTTATCACAAACGTGGAATGGGGAAATCTCGATTGCCTGATAATTGATGCTCCGCCTGGCACGGGAGATGAAACGTTGACTATTGCACAACTTGTTCCGCCTCCAATCTCTGCTCTTCTTGTAACCACACCTCAAGATGTTGCAATCGATGACGTGAAAAAAGCAGCCGCATTCTGTAACAAGGTCGGTCTTCCAATTGTAGGGATTGTCGAGAACATGAGTGGAATGATTTGCCCTCAATGCAGCCATCATATTGACCTCTACAAGAAAGGCGGCGGAAAAATAGCGGCAGCCGAACTCGGAATTTCCTTTCTCGGCGAAATACCGTTTGACCCTCAAATGGTTGTAAGCAGCGACAAAGGTGTACCTTTTGTTCTGGAATTTGGAAACTCTCCCGCCGCAATGAAGATAAAAGAACTTGTTTCGAAACTACCCTGCACATAATATTTATTTCAGTTTTACACTATCGTTACATAACATTTACCTGTCTTAAGTGTAATATTAATAGAGAGTTCGATATGCGAAACCTCTGGAGGACTTTTATGAAACATGCTGGAATTGCGAACAAATATATTTCAATCATGGCGCTCTGCATTATTGCCGTCTTGCTCATTTCAACAAGCGCATCCGCCGAGGACATAATACAGATTCTCGATGGCGGCCAGATACGCGGTTATATAATCGAAGAAACTATCGATCATGTTCTTATCAGACGCAACTCCGGAGACATTCAGCAGATTCTCAGTGATGACATAGACTGGATAAAACGCGGTCCTGCTTTCAAAGATGAATTCATAGAGCGATGGGACAATATCAGCAAGAGTGATACGGACGCATTTTTCGAACTTGGACTCTGGTGCGAAGACAGAGGACATTCGGAAGAAGCGACTAAATGCTTTAATCGCACAATCGAGTTAAATCCGAACCATCAAATAGCGAGAGAGAGACTCGGTCATGTTTATTACGATGGCAAATGGTACGTAAGCCTTGACAAGTACTATGAAGCCAAAGGTTTTATCAATTACAGAGGCGACTGGATACCAAAAGAAGACAAAGCCAAGTATGAAGCGGGCCTCGTCAAGATGGATGACGGCTCATGGGTATCGAGAAAGAAGCTCGATGAAATGAAAAACAAACCCGGCCATCCTGCCTCTCCCGCCAAAAGCAACGGCCAAAAAAAATCGCCCTCGAAAAACCCTCCTGCAGCCGGTGAGAAAAAAAGCTGGAAGAGACAAACTCGGGACAATGAATTCTACGAGGATTTTTCAGGGAAAGTGCCTTGGAGCAATAGGCATCGCTTTACATCGAAACACTATACTATTGAATCCAACTGTTCAAACAAGCATATAAAGAAATACGCAAACATGCTTGATATGGTTTATGAGAAATACGTAAAAGTATTTGGCAAACCTAAAAGCCCGAGGAAGTGCCAGGTCAGAATATATTCATCGCATCAGGAATTCATGCAGACGGAACGCAAGCCGCAGGGAGTCGGCGGTTTCTACGGCGGCGGTCGCGTAACAGCATATCACGGGAAATTCGGCCCGACAGGCTCGACCCAGACCGTGCTTTTCCACGAATGCACACACCAGTTTCACGATATGGTCGCAGGCATACGCAGGGCGCAGATTTGGTTCACCGAAGGGCTGGCAAGCTTTTTCGAGTGTTCGGAAGTGGATGAAAACAATAAAATACACGTCGGGGTTGTCAACAAAGACAGGCTCGGTGTTGTTCAGAAAGGCGTCAAATCGGGTAAATACATAAATCTCGAAACGCTTCTCAGGACGCCCCAGTCAGGATTCGGCGGCGCACACTATGCCTATGCATGGACTGTGCTTTATTTTCTCATTTATACGAACACGAACAATAGAAAGCTCTTTAATCATTACTGGACCTCGGTCTGCTGCGGCTCGGGAGAAAGTCCCGGCTCGCCGAAATTCAAGGAAATGATTGGTATCCCGCTCCAGGAACTGGAAGACTGCTGGAAGCAATGGGTGCAGATACTTGACAAGAATGATTTGCCGGAAGAGGTAGAGGTTAAGTCGAAAAACTTCTTCAAAAATTACAAGAAGAAGTAGAAAACAGAGAATAGAGCAAATCCGGGGCATGCAGATTCAAATTCCGCATGCCTCGTTAGTTATTGCATAAACGCTTGGC
>Ga0272442_10001842_pt1 | contig 31452 bp, 15 predicted proteins | sample SSMForm2O_FD_200262 | JGI IMG/M metagenome (GOLD analysis project Ga0272442, IMG submission 200262) | Marine sediment archaeal communities from Little Sippewissett salt marsh, Falmouth, MA, United States - SSM-Form-2O | ecosystem: Environmental > Aquatic > Marine > Wetlands > Sediment ... | reverse complement strand
GTAGAACCCCACTGATGATGGCTGCAATTCGTGGCCATGAATATCTCGTAGAAGTGCTCCTCGCTAACGGCGCTAATATAAACGCGAGAGATAATAACAATAGAACGGCATTGTCATTAGCCAAGCAACAAAGTCACACCGAAATCGTTGAACTGCTTCGCAAGCACGGGGCCGGGGAATAATCAGCGCGGATTAGCAGTGGCATGTTCTAATGAAACAGGGCCTATACCGAATTAATCGGCATAGGCCCTGTATTGATATACCATTTACAGTTTTACAGCTTTAATCAATTCTGGAAATGACGAGGGCGTCCAGAAGAGCGCCGTCTTCGCGACGGGCGATTTCGAGCGTGTACGTCCCAGGATCCATCGTGAAGTGTACGGTTTGTCCGGCATCCTCGGCACTGAAGACATCTACCCAGTGCCAATCATCACCATCCGGCGGATCGGACCACCTCACCCAGCCACTGCTGTGGTTCGTCGTCTGGGTCGTAGCGCCCAAGACCCGTACCCAGAAGGAGTCGCCGGCAGGGATAATCACGCGACCGGTGATTTTATAGATTCCGCCCTGAACCGTGAAACTGTACGTCGCGACGCCATCAGCCGGCGGCGTATCCGATGCGTTGCCAATACCGATGTCGGTGCCGATGTACTTTCCACCCGACGCCGTGGGATCGTCGTAAACCTTCATGGGATCGGTGATCGTATCGGCATCTTCGGCTTCGATCCAAACCTCTTCCGAAGGAACCAAAACCTCGGGGGCCTCACGGTACAGCCGAATCTCGTCGAAGAGCACGGTGCCCGTGCCGCCGGATGCACCCGTCCTCTCGAAGCCGACAGTAAACTGCGTCACATTAGCCAGATTAGTACCGAACGACGCCAGGTCGATATCCCACTGCGTCCACCTGACTTCGGCGATATCCGCTGCATTCCCGAGATAGTTTCTCTTGGCGCCGTTGATCTTGACATACATCCGCTCGGTGATCGCATTGCCCGGCTGGCCGTGGAACCACAGCACCATTGTTTGAGGCGAGCCGATTGTCCAGTTCCGGCCGATCGGAAGATTGGCTGGATCCACGGTCGCTTCTGATGAACTTGCGGTGCTATTGTCGTATTCGAGAGGCACCGACTGAGTGCCGCCATACACAATTCCTTGCTCCATAGAAAAGCCTTGGATATAGCCTATGGTCGAGCCGTTTGTCGGAGTCCCAAATCCATCCAGCCACGTCTCATAGATCAAATGGCTGCCCGGCTGCCCGGATTCGATGTCGTTGTAGGACTCGAAATCATCCACGATGAGATAGTCGGCGACTGTAAAGTTCCAGATCCCACCTGTGGTGATGGTTCCATCCGTGTTGATCTCGTCGATACGCCAATAGTAGGGTCCGCCGGCCCATTCAACACCTTCCGGCGGCGTATAGGTCGTCGCGCTCTGGCGGCCTCGATAGACGCCGGTCGTATCGGTCGCGTCGGCGCTCGCCACGGCATCCTGATCCATGCTGAAGTAAACATCGTGCTCAACGGCTTCCGATCCGGCCGACCAGCTCAGTGGTGTCGCATTGACCAGAGGGACCAGGGCGCTGTTGGCGGGCTGCGGACTGCCGGGACGGCGAGGATCTTCACCGGTACTGTAGATTTCGACGACCTCCTCGGCGCTGAGCGCACGGTTGAACAATCTGACGTCGTCCATGATGCCCTCGTAGAATACATCATCCTCGGCGGCACTGCCCAGCCGCATGACCACGAGGTCCTGGACGTTCGTGTTGTGAGGTTCGGAACCCACTTGCACGCCGTTCACGTACAACCTGCATCCGCTGGCAAGGTCCCAGGTCGCGGCCACGTGCGTCCAGCCCTGGCCGCCGACCTCGGGGCCGTTGATTGTGATGTCACTTCCGCTGCCGTCCTCCTCGAGGAAGAAGTCCAGCTCACCGGCGCCCGGATCGTCGATATTGAGGTGGATTTCATTTTCACCTCCATAGCCGTTACCGTAGTTTACGGCGCTTCCGTACCAGAGCATTCCTTCATCGTCGTCCTGCGTTGTGTTGATCCACATCAGCACGGAACCGCTGCCGGTGGTCACCAGTTCCGGCGGAAGCTCGACGTAGCCCTGGTAGTCGCCCAGGAACTCCAGCCCCAGGTTGAACGTGCTGGGCACCCACTGCACGTTGGCCGCTCCGGATATGGTGCCGTGATTGCCGTGGCCCGACCAGTCGACCACCATCGTGTCTCGGCCCGCCTCGAACTTCCACCAGCCGACCAGGGTGTCATCGGTGACGGAAATCTCAGCGATGGTGGAGAAACTCCACACATCCCCCTTGTACGTGCCGGTGCTCCCAAACTCATCAACCCGCCAGTAGTACGTCTTGTTGTGCTCGAGGGGGCCGGCGGGCGTATAGTCCGTCGTTGCCCGGGCGGTCCCTCCCGTCGTTGCATCGTTGACCTCATCAAAGGTCTCGCCGAAATAGACCGTATGCAATTTCGCATTGAGACCCGAACTCCAGCTTAGCGGCACATCGATGTTCTGGTTCTTGGCGCCGTCGAGGGGGCTGGGCTTGTAGGCTTTCAGCGAGGGAACCGAAAAGCTCCAGACCATGCCCTCGTGCTTCGTCACGCCGTCAGCTTCCACTTCATCGATCCGCCAGTAGTACGTTGTACCGGCAACAAGACCCTCGGGATAAGGCACTCCCGGAAAACCAATGACAAAGGACGTCGAGGGATGGTTGGCGCGGAACGTGTCATTGGACCCGTTCTCGACGTCGTCGAAATTCTCACCGATGTACACGTCGTGGGAGACGGCCGTGGCGCCCGCCGTCCAGGAGAGGTTGGCCCATGTGTCCACATGAAGCGCGCCGTCGGCGGGATCCGGATTATGAGCGTTCAAGATGGGACCGCGGATGCTTTCCGGCGGACCGGGTTCATTGCCCGAGAGCGTGAAATCGCGATTGGAGGTCAGGACGATCTTGTCGATGATCAGTCCGTCCTCACGCACCCAGATATTCAGCGTATGAAGGCCGGTCGACGTGACGTTGACCCGCGAGGCCCCCGGCTGTTGATACCTGTTGTTGCTCCATTGGTAATTGTTGTTCCAGCCGCTCATTTGGCTGGAAAGCGATGCGTCGCCGTCCAGACCGGCATGGCAAGAATCATCGCTGCCGCTTTCGCCCCAGGCCAGAATCCACACATAGTGAATGCCGGTCTTGACAAAGTTAATCTCATACTCCAGACGCTCGCTATTGGTTTCGAAGTTGCTGCTGTGTCCCCCGTTGCCGTTGGGAGCGTGCATACCGAGCTCGCCGGTAAACCCGCCCGTAGGCCCGGTCAGCTCCCACGCGTGGCCACCAACTTCAACGTTGGCATCGTAATGCTCGGCCTCCACCGCCACAATGCCATCCGGCCCCGGGTCCTGCTGTAACGGCTCGGCGTTCACGATAACCGCGGCCGGACCCAGCACGAACAGTACAAACAAAGCCATTAAACAAAATCGTTGTCTAAACATAATCATTCTCCTTTTTCTAAAACGATACTAAATAAATTCATTTCGGCTATTTCACCCGACCTCTTTAAACTCATTCACCCGGACTAATCTAACCGGATATCATCGATGTAAATGGTTCCTGAGCCACCGGGTTGCGGATTATTCTTGTTTCCGACGCCGATGGAGATACGATCCACGTCGGTCAGGCCCACACCCTGATCGGCGAATGTCTGCAGTGGAATTATCCATTCCGTCCAGGTGTCTATCTGCGTGGCCGCAGGTTCGTCGTGCAATACCATCGCCGGCGCGCCCGTGCTGTTGGCCATCGAGACGTATATCGGATCGGCAGAATTGCTGACTAGCCCGATGAACCATAGCGACAGGTTCTCGATGCCGGACCGGGTCCAGTCCCGGCCGCCCGTCAGGTTATCGATTTTCGCAGTGGCTTCGGAATAGTTTGCAGCGCTGTTATCGTACATCAGCGGCATGGACTGAAGGCCCCCGTGGACCGTTGCCTGTTCGGCATAGGGGGGGAGCAGGTAGCCGACTTGTGAGCCGTTTTCAGGAACGCCGAAACCATCGATCCAGGTCTGCCAGATAGCCTCGCCGGCCGCATCATCATCGGTGTAGCCCTCAAAGTCGTCCACAACAAGGGAATCAACCGTGGTAAAGGACCACACATCACCCTGCCATGCTGCGGGAGTCTCGGTCTCGTTGACCTCATCGACTCGCCAGTAGTACGTCGTGCCCAGATCGAGCGCTAAAGGCCCATAGCTTGTTTCGGTTACGGTCGCCGCGAATGCCGTACCATCTTCAACCACCTGTGGATCGTCGCTAAAGTACACATCGTGCTGAGCGGCCTGCCTTCCTGCCGTCCAGCTCAAGGTCACACTCACATCCACATCATCAGCCCCAATAGCCGGATACGGATTTCTGGCGCTGATGGGTATGGAAAGGAAGCGAACCTCACTTAGACCATGCTGGTTCAGAAGACTTTGCCAGTTGCTTTTGGCCGTGAGCTTGACGAACTTCGCCGCCACGTCGCCGAAGTCGATCGTGGTATTGTGCGCGTAGTTGGCCGTGCCGGGCCCCTGGGCGAACTCGTGCGTCGAACCCAACGTCATGAACTCAACGCCATCGGTCGAGTATTCGATAGTCACATCCTTAAAGCCCAAACCAATGACCGGTTCCAGACTGTCGTTCGAGTTCCATACCCACATCTCATGCAGTTTGTGGATTTTGTCGAACTCGAATTGGATCCAGGTCGGTTGAGGTCCTGCGGCACTGCTCAACCACATCGCATCGACGCTGATATTGCCATGCAAAAGACCCGTGTCGTCCAGCCCGGAGCCATTCACGGTATTCTCGGGGCCTTTGCCTTCTTCGTAGCTTGACGCTGTGGCGATGATTTTCGTAATCGGATAAACGAACAGTTCAACCGTAAAGCTCCAGATATTACCTTTGAGTAACATATTGTCGGGTGGGGCACCGATTTCATCCACTCTCCAATAGTACGTCTCGCCGAATTCGAGCCTCTCGGTGGGCGTATAGCGACCGGTAATCAGCCGGCCGCGATAGATTCCGGTCGTGTCGGATGTATCCGCATTGGCTACGGCTTGCGCATCGGTGCCGAAATAAATATCGTGCTGGGTAGCAGCCTCGACCGGCGCCCAGCTCAGGACTACATCTCGCGGCACATCCGTCGCCCCATCGGCCGGGCTCGGATCGGTAACCGAAAGGGCGGGCGCATCGACCATGATGTGATTAATTTCATCAGGTGACAGCTCCCGGTTGAAAAGCCGCACATCGTCAATAATGCCGTTGAAGTTCTGAGCGTAATCAAGCCGGCAACCAATGGAAAGCGACAAATTATTCTGCTGGATCTGGCCTGATGTATTGACACTGGCGACTTCTTCTCCATCTTTATATAGAATCAGAATGCTGCCATTATAAGTGAAACATATATGTGCCCAATCGCCGGGAAAATCCGGGATATGGGGATCAGTATCGTAACGCGTCGCAGCATACACGGTCGCAAAGAGACCCTGACCGCTGTCATCATATTGTAGAGAGTAAGGATACTGCCCTGATTTCTGCTTAATGAATAGTTTGGCGGAACTCGCTTGCTCTCCTGCGGGCTGCATCCAAAGCGCCACCGACATGGCATCGGTAAGGTGGAAATCTGCATGATCGGGGATTTCGACTTTATCGGTGCCGTCGAATTCGAGGGCGGTGCCGTACCTGCCGGGCACCCATTCCGGTGTGCTATCGACGAAAAATCCGTCATGTCCGGCACCCGATGAATCCACGACCGTGGTGCCTGTCCCTTCGTCGAACATCCACCAGCCGATAAGACCATCGGAAATATCGGCATTCGCTCCGTTGGTTAGAACGATCCCTAACAACAGCAATGAACAGAACAATGCTTTAAGCATGATAATCCTCCTTCACAAAGGTGAATTATAATATAATGGGTCGATGCTCCTCGAATAGATGATATACCGTTCAAAGGGGGCCTATACCGATCCGGTCGGGACAGGCCCCGAGTTTTAGCAAAATTCTCTTAACAATTACAACGGCGTTTACTCCTCGGTGGCTGCTCCCGGTCCATGCAAACGGATATCGTCAAAGTACATCGAGCCTGTCCCGCCGAGCTGCGGATTGTTCTTATCGCCGAAACCGATCGTGATCGTCTTGATCCGGGCCAGATCCACACCCTGATTGCCAAACTCCGCCAGCGGAATGCTCCATTGAATCCATCGGTCGGTCAAGGCCGCGTCGGCGTCATCGTGGTTGACGAGACCCGTGGCGTTGTTTGTGCCGGTCAGAGCGATGTACAGGGTCTCGGGCGCATTCGCCGAATCCCCGTTGAACCACAGCGAGAAAGTCGTCACGTCGCCGGCCGTCCAGTCCTGACCGATGGCCAGATTGGCCGTATCCGCCGACGCCTCCGACACATTCGCGGGTCCGGAATTGTCGTAGGCATAGGGCAGTGATTGCGTGCCGCTGTGGACGATCCTTTGCTCGGCGTACGGGGGCATTAAATTACCAACCTGCGCGCCGTTGTTAGCGACGCCGAAGCCGTCGATCCACGTTTGCCAGATCGCTTCGTCTTCCGCATCGTTATCGGTATAGCCCTCGAAGTCATCGACGAGCAGGAAGGCGCCTACGGTAAAGCTCCAGATGGGTCCCTTCATCGTATTGCCCTGATCGTCGATTTCATCGACCCGCCAATAGTAGATGGCGCCCGTCTCAAGCAGACCGGGATCGTAACTCTCGTCCCCAAGGGCCTTGGGGCCTTTGTATTCGGGCGAGCCGGTGTCGGCGCTGCGAACCGCCTCTTTATCCGTGCCGAAATAAATCTCGTGCGAGGCGGCGAAATCGGCCGGTGTCCAGCTTAGGATGGCGTTCATCTGGACGTCGGCAGCGCCGTTGGCCGGCCGGGGATTCCCAACCGCGCCGGGCGTCGTGAAGGTCCAGACGTCGCCTTTATACGTGGCGACGCCGTCGAACTCATCGACCCGCCAGTAGTACACCTTCGCCGCGTCGAGCGTACCCGGGTTGTACGTGGCCGTACCCACGGGGGCGCCCCCCGTGGCGTTGCGGACCTGGTCGAAATCGTCGCCGAAGTAGACCGTGTGCATCTTCGACCCGTAGCCGGCTGTCCAGCTCAGCATCACGCTCGTATTGACAAATTCGGCGCCGTCGGCCGGATCGGGATTATAAGCCGTTCTTGGAGCAACCGAGAAATTCCAAATCTCGCCTTTCCACGGACTGTTCGGATCGGCGTCGTTGACTTCATCGATGCGCCAGTAATACGTGGTACCCGGCACCAGACCATCCGGATAGGCGAAGCCGGGAAAGCCGGCGACATAATACGTGAGGACCTGGTTGCCACAAAACGTGTCACCGGTGACGTCGTCGTTATTAACCGCATCCAAGTCGTCGCCCAGATACACGTTGTGCGAGACGGCGAAATCGCCCGCGCGCCAGCCGAGATTGACCCAGGTATCAGGATGGATCGCCCCAACGGGTGGATTCGGGCCTGAGGCATACGGATAACTTTCAATATTCTCCATGATGGCGACAATCTCCTGCTGCGTGAGCGCCCGGTTGTAAATCCGGGCATCGTCGATCAAACCGCCGAGCTCAAGGACCATCGGATCGATGTCCCTTCCACCGCCGAGAAGGATACGACCGTCACCCTCACCAATGCCAATCCGTCCCGTCGCCGGATCCCTCATGATCTCTTCGCTGTCCAGATAGATCACCTTCTCGGCGCCGTCGTACACTGAGGCGGTATGATGCCACTCACCGTCGAACAGCGTCGTGGCCGAATTATTTGGCGCCGCCACCCATTCGGGTGACGTGCTGTTCGTCTTGAAGCCCATCCTCAGTGAGGGCCCGTGATAATACATGGCGAAGGTATCATAGGGATCAACGTTACCGAATTGATCGCCATAGCCCCTTATGATGATGCCGCTCCATTCAGGACCGTCGGTATCGTTGACCTTGACCCAGGCGGCGAGCGTGATCACGTCGCGGCAAACGGAGTTGAATGCCGTCCCTTGACCGCAGTCCACATAATCATCGTCGCCGTCAAGCAGGACCGCGCCGACGGTCCAGCCCTCGGCCCACGTCGCATCCCCCTTGAGCGTCCCATCGTTGACGCCGGCACTATCCCGGGCCGTGGTTCCACTTCCATCATCCATTTTCCAGTGCGAGATGAGATCGGATTGGATATCCGCATTCGCGATACCCACAGAGACGCCCAGCAGCAAAAAAATGGAAACCCAACACGTCATTTTTCGACACATAACAGACCTCCTTCATAAAGTTTTAAAGATTAAAAGTAAAAAATAAAAATTACGGAATCATCGCTTCGTGATGATAGCTTCCTCAATGTTGCATTTTGCACGTTGTATTTTGATTTTCCTTGCGGTATGGAACGACCTCCTTCCTTCCAAATTCAGCTTGGGTTTCTCAAAAATATAGAGAAATCCTCATGTTCACCGGCTTTATTTATACCAAAACCGCCGCCCTCGCGTCAAGAAGAAAAGAAAACGGGGCCCGCACCGGATGGACCGGAGCGGGCCCCGAAACAAAGCAAATCCTGATATTCGTTTTATGGAGCCATTCTCGGCTGATATAGCCGGATATCGTCGATGTAGATCGTCCCTGAGCCGCCGGGCCCCGTCATGCCGGATTTGCTGCCCAGGCCGATCGCGATCTTGTCCACATTGGTCAGGTTGATCCCCTGGTCGGCCAGGGCTTGTAATGGGATCACCCACTCCGTCCAGGTGTCGATCGTCGCGGCACTCGGATCGTCGTGGGCCACAATCGCCGGCGCGCCGGAAGCGTTAGAAACCGTCACGTAGAGTGGCTCGGCCGCGTTGCTCATAATGCCGACATCCTGGTTCTGCCACTGTCCGCTCACGTTGCCGGTCGTCGTCACATTTGAGAAGACCGCCTGGCAGGTCAGAGCTGAGGTATGGCTGGTCAGCGCCAAACCGATATAAACGTTTGACGCCATTGGAATGTTGGTCGGTATGGAGCTCGCCACCGGCTCCCACGTCGTGCCGTTGGCTGAATGGGAGACCGTGAAGTTGCCGGTTGTATCACGCTCCAGTTTGACCCAATGTGGAGCGGCGATCCCGGTTTGGTTCGTGCTGTAGGTGGTCCCGTCCGTCGTCGTACGACCCTGGGACGCCACACCATTCTCCGGCGTCACACATGCAAAAGCATTTTTCGAACCGGCATCCAGCGTCTCGCGGATCATCACGCCCGCTTTCGCCCACACATTCGTATTCTGTACGCTGTTGACACGCGCGACTATCGAGCCGGGACCGGTAAGCATCTTAAACGCGAAATGGAACTGATCGGCGGTGCCAAAGATATCCACGCTGGCATCCGTCATCGTATAGGTGCCGGCCGGGGCTTCGACGAAGCTGCCGACCGAGGCGGGATAGCCCCTGAACCAGAGCGACAATTCCGAAACGCCTTCCTCGGTCCAATCTCGGGGAGTCGTTAGCGCCAATTCCGCCTCCGAATTCGTCACGCCGGCGGTATTATCATATATCAGCGGCATGGACTGCATACCGCTATGCACGATGGTCTGCTCAGCGTACGGGGGGAGCAGATAGCCGACTTGCGAGCCGTTGTCGGCGACGCCGAAGCCGTCGATCCAGTGCTGCCAGATCGCTTCGCCGTCCGCGTCGTTGTCGGTATAACTCTCGAAATTGTCCACAATCAAAAAGTCCGCGGTCGTAAAGCTCCAAACCGGGCCTTTCCAGGGACTATCGGGATGGGCGTCGTTGACCTCGTCGATGCGCCAATAGTACGTCGTGTTCCAATCGAGCTTGCCGGGCCAGAAGACGCTTTCAGTTTGACGGCCCTGGTAGATACCCGCGGTACTCGTATCAGCATCGGCCACGGCGGCTGCATCCGTGCCGAGATACACGTCCTGCCCGGCGGTAAATTCGCCGGCCACCCACTTGAGCTCCAGCGTCTGGCTGACATCAAGGGCGCCGTTAGCCGGAATGGGTGAGCCTGCCCGAACGGGCAGAGAGAACGCCGCCGCCGGGATAATCCCCTTGGGTTGATGTTTGCTTTCCCAAAGAAGCTGCGCCGTGGCGCTATTTGTTTCGCCCGTTTCGTCGTTGTCGCGCGTCCACATCTCAATGGTAACCTTCCGGCCGGCCTGCAGCTCGATGGGCTCCGACCGGTACTCATTCAGTCTGTACACATACCAGCGATTAATCACGAGCTGGTCGTCGATCCACAATTTGACGCCGTCCTCCGTCACGCCATAAAAACGATAAGGCTCGGTGAAGGCAATCTCCAGCTCGCCTCGCCAGCGAACCGAGAAGGCGTCGGCATTGACAACACTCGGATCGGGCGATTCCGCGCCCCAGATGAAGTCGATGCCCGGATCGGTGCGGATCAGCACGGGCTCGCCGGCAAGGTTGGGATTGTTGTAGTATTCGCCTTTGAGACCGCCTCCGGGAGAGGTCATCGAGAAGCTCCAGACATCGCCTTTGAATGTTGCAACCCCGTCGAACCCGTCAACCCGCCAGTAATAGGTCTTGCCCAATTCGAGCGCTCCGGGATCGTACGTCGCTTTTGTTTGAGACGCGGCGCCCGTAGCGTTGCTCACCTCGTCGAAATTGTCGCCGAAGTATACATAGTGTAATTTGCTGCCAAACGCCGGCATCCAGCTTAGGGTAATAGGCGGAACCAGAAACTTGGCGCCGTCGGCCGGATCGGGATTGTAGGCCTTTTGGGGAGGAACCGTGAAGCTCCAGACAGGGCCTTTCCACGGGCTGTCGGGATGCAGATCGTTGACCTCATCGACGCGCCAATAATAGGTCGTGCCGAACTGAAGGCCCTCCGGGGCGGGAAAGCCCGGGAACCCGACAACCTGGAAAGTGGACATGATGTTGCCGACAAATGTGCTCTCAACGCCTTCGTTGACCTGATCAAAATCGGTTCCGAAGTAAACATTGTGGGAGGCGGCGAAGTCGCCCGCTCCCCACTTCAGATTCGCCCAGGTCTGTTCGTAGATCGCCCCGTCAGGCGGTTCGGGGCTATAGGCGAGCGGGTCCGGCTCGCCTTCCATGATGGTTTGAATCTCCTGCTCGCTCAGCGTCCGGTTGTAGATGCGAATGTCGTCCATCGGGCCGGGAAACATGCGACCCATTCTCTGATCCAGCGTGCCCCACCAGATTTCTCCGAGCGAACCTTCAAACTGAGAGCTGTCCGGCTGGGTTCCTACCTGCACGCCATCGACGTACAGCGTCATGTCGCTGGCGGACTTGACCGTCGCGGCATGATGCCACGAGCCATCGGCGTAACTGGCTTCCGAGTAGATATTGGATCCACCTCCACTGGCAAATGGAAACCGGTGCAAATTGCGCAGCGTGCCGTCCGGCTCGATCTCCAGCAGAACGCCGTTGACGCCCGTCGGCCCTTTTGCCGAGAGGATATCTCTATCACCGGACCCCCCATCCACGCGGAACCAGACGGCTATGGTATATAGCGGTAACTCGAAGGCGGTGCCCTCGATGTACGCATGATCGTCGGTCCCGTCAAACACCAGGATGCCCCTATGCTCAGGGTCCGTGCTCCACGTCGGGCCGTCGAGAAGCGCCGCGTCGTTGTTATTGCCGCTGGAATCCAGGGCCACGTCGCCGGAACCGTCATCGAGTTTCCACCAGGCGACGAGACTCGGATCGACGTCCGCCGCTAAGGCCGGCAGCGCCAGAGACGTCAGCAGTACGAAAGAAATGAAACCGTTGAGTTTCCCAGACATAATGTACCTCCTTCACGTTAGTTAAGTTAGATATCTTATCGGCAATTCTCAACAAAAGATTAAATTCCATTATTATTGTGATTCTGCACGATGTAACCGGATGTCGTCGATGTACATTGTTCCGGAACCGACGGAGCTTGCCACACCGGCTTTACTGCCCAATCCAATCGCAATTTTATCGACGTTGGCCAGGTTGATGCCCTGATCGGCGAACGCCTGCAGCGCGATGTTCCACTGCGTCCATCGACCCGTCTGTGCCGCGCCGGCATCCTCATACGCCACCACGGCCGGGGCGCCGGCGCTGTTGGAGACGGCCACGTACAGCGGCTCCGCGGCATTACCCGAACTTCCCCTGAACCAGAGCGAGAGTTCCGCGACAGAGGCTTGTGTCCAATCCCGCGGCGCCGATAGCGTCAGAGAGGCCTCTGAATTTGTGACACCGGCTTGGTTGGTATATAAGAGCGGCATCGACTGAGTGCCGCCGTGAACGATCGTTTGCTCGGCATAAGGGGGCATTAAATGTCCGACCTGCGCGCCGTTGTCGGCGACGCCGAAGCCGTCGATCCAGGTCTGCCAGATGGCCTGGCCCGCCGCATCGTCGTCGGTATAGCTCTCAAAATCGTCCACGAGCAGGAAAGCACCTGTCGTAAAGCTCCAGAGAGGACCGGTTGATGTATTCCCCTGGGCATCGACTTCGTCCACACGCCAATAATAAGTCGTGTCCGCCTCCAGTAAATCCGGATCGTAACTCTCGGCGCCCAGCGCCTTTGATCCTTTGTATTCGGGCGCGCCGGTGTCGGCGTTGCGTATGGTATCTTGATCCGTGCCAAAGTAGAGTTCGTGCGAAGCGGCGCTATCGGATGGGATCCAGCTCAGAATCGCATTCATCCCAATGTCTGTTGCGCCATACGCCGGTCGCGGATTGCCAACGGCGCCCGGCGTCGTAAAGAACCAGGTATCGCCTGTATGCATCGCGACGGCGTCAAACTCATCGACGCGCCAGTAGTAAACCTTCTCACGTTCAAGCGGGCCGGGATTATAGGTTTTCGGTCCCTGTGGGATTCCTCCGGCGGCATTGTTCACGACATTAAAACGGTCACCGAAATACACCGTGTGCAGCACGCCTCCCAGACCGGCTTCCCAGCTCAGTTCCACAGCATCCGGACCGACAAATTCGGCCCCATCCGCCGGGTTAGGATGGTAGGCAGTCTTCGGGGCGATCGAAAAGCTCCAGACAGGGCCGTTCCTCCACGGACTTTTCGGATGCAGATCATTGACCTCAACGACGCGCCAGTAATAGGTCGTGCCTGAAACGAGACCGTCTGGATAAGGATATCCCGGAAATCCGACAACGAATTCTGTCGACGTCTGGTTGCCGTAGAACGTCTCACCAGTGCCATCGTTTACGTTTTCATAATGATCACCGAAGTACACATCGTGCGAGACGGCAAAATCTCCCGGCGTCCAGCCAAGATTCACCCACACATCTCGAAAGATGGCACCATCAGGCGGATCGGGATGACGCGGGTATGGTCTCTTCGGTGACAGATATCGGCTCGGAATGGCTTGGCGGGTGAGTGTTGACGTTGACCAGGATAGCTCACATACGGCGTTGCCACTTCGCTCATAGTACTCCAGGATCATTTCGTATTCCTGCCCGCCCGTTAAAGGAAATCCACCACTGTCTTCGATAATGCCCTCCCGCGTGGCCTGCCATTTTTTGGCTTCGGTCCAGGTGTCCGCAATGAGTTCATTATTCAACCATAACTTGGCGCCATCGTCTGTCCGGATATAAAACGTGTAGATCTCGGAATTCGGGACCTCAATGGTGCCTGTCCATCGCACCATAAAGCCGTCCGGATTAATGGACGGATCCGGCGAGTTTGCACCCCAGTCAAAGTTCACCATCGGATCGATGCGGGTTAACACGAGATTCTGCCAGGCGTCCGCTGAAATAGCCGAATGATAATACGCACCTTTCAGGCCTTCCGTGCCGCCGGCAACACCGACGAGGCTCAGCACGAAAAGAAACGAAGACAAATAGACGACTTTCTGAGACATCATAATCCTCCTTTAAAATAAAAGACCCGTTGTTCACTGAAATGTGAGAATCTCCTTACGGCAAAGAATGGAATCCCCTTTTCGGCTTTGTACCTTGTACAAGGCAGTATAACTCCTCCTCTATTCCAAAAACTATTAGGATTTTCGCCTATGTGAAGATTCTTGAAGGCCACAGATGTCTTTTCCACAGGCACAAGATTCACTAATATTGTTTATACCAAATCGGCTCATTTCCCGTCAAGGAAAATCCCTTCATGGCGTATGAGCATAGATCGTCGATATAACCGTGGATAAGTGCAACGAGAAGGCAGCTAAGTCTATTTGGATCATCTCATATACCGCCTGCGCATCTTTCAATTGAAAGCTCCTCGCAGGCGATTGAGCAGATTGAATTATAGCTTACGACTATGGTTGCAGTTAGGGTTGGCACAGCCGGATGTCGTCAACATACAGCGTCCCTGAACCACCGGGACCTGCTGCACCGGCTTTCGACCCTAAGCCGATCGCGATTCTTTCGACGTTCGTCAGGTTGATGCCCCGATCGGCGAACGCCTGCAACGCGATGTTCCACTGCGTCCATCGACTTATCTGTGCCGCGCCGACATCCTCATAGGCCACCACGGCCGGGGCGCCGGCGCTGTTGGAGACGGCCACGTACAAGAGTTCCGCGGCGTTGCTCGAACCACCCCTGAACCAGAGCGACAATTCCGCAACATCGCCTTGCGTCCAATCCCGCGGTGCCGTCAACGTCATCGCGGCCTCCGAGTTTGTGACACCCGCTTCGTTGACATATAAGAGCGGCATCGACTGAGCGCCGCCATGGACAATCGACTGCTCGGCATACGGAGGCATTAAATAGCCGACCTGCGCGCCGTTGTCGGCAACGCCGAAGCCGTCGATCCAGGTTTGCCAGATCGCTTCGCCCGCTGTGTCGTCGTCGGTATAGCTCTCAAAATCGTCCACGAGAAGGAAGCGCCCCGTCGTGAAAACCCATAAGGGGCCTTTCGTTGGTTTGCCCTGGGCATCGACTTCGTCCACGCGCCAATAGTAAGTCGTGTCCGCGTCGAGTAGTCCCGAATCATAGCTTTCGGCGCCTAATGCGAAGGAACCTTTATCTTCAGGCGCGCCGGCGTCAGCGTTGCGCACGGCGTCTTTGTCCATCCCGAAATAGAGCTGGTGTGAGGCGGCACTGTCGGCCGGCGTCCAGTTAAGAATCACATTCAGTTGCACATCCGTGGCGCCATACGCCGGCTGCGGATTTCCGACGGCGCCCGGCGTGGTAAAGAACCAGATAGCGCCTTTATGCGTCTCGGCGGCGTCAAACTCGTCGATTCGCCAGTAATAAACCTTTTCTGCTTCGAGCGGTCCGGGATTATAGGTGGCCGAACCGAGCGGCGTCTCACCCGTCGCGTTGTTTACCTCGTCGTAATTATCGCCGAAATAGGCCGTATGGAGGATGGCCCCGAAACCGGGCGTCCAGCTCAGGGTCACATTGTCCGGGCCGACGAACTCGGCGCCGTCCGGCGGATTGGGATTGTACGCCGTCTTGGGCGGTATCGAGAAGCTCCAGATGTCCCCTTTCCACGGACTGTTCGGGTCCGCCTCGTTGACCTCGTCGATTCGCCAGTAGTACGTCTCCCCTGGGGAAAGGCCGTCCGGATAGGCAAATCCGGGGAAGCCCGCAACGAACATCGTGGTCGTTTGGTTGCCTCGGAACGTGTCCCCGGTGCCGTTGTCCACGTCGTCGAAATTGTCGCCCAGGTACACATCATGTGAGACGGCAAAGTCACCCGGCGACCAGGTCAGGGTCACCCACGTATCCGGATGCAGAGTACCATCGGCCGGATTGGGGCCAAAGGCATAGGGATAGTCTTCACCCCCTTCCATCGCGGCGAGAATGTCGGTCTTTGTCAGCGCGTGGTTGTAGATCCGGATATCGTCGAGCAGACCGTCCCAAATGTTGCCCAGACCTTTATGCGCGCCTATATAGAAAACCCCCTCCGAATCCTCCATGCTGTCTTCGCGAGGAGCACCCGCCGCTTCGCCATCCACATACAACTGAACGCTATCGGTCTCTCCCCCTTCTGTGACGACAACGACACCGTGATACCATACCCCACCTTCGATGCCGGCTCCGGAGCCGGTCGGAGCCCCCCCGAGAGACGACCTGATCTCATTACTTTGATGAACGAAAAGCCACGTCCTGCCCGGCCCCCCGCTCGGATCATCGGCCTGCTGAAACACCGCCTTGTATTCAGAGGGAATTTCATTGAGCATGAACCATGCGGCGATAGAGAAATCACCCTGATTGATCACTCTAAGACTCTCGCTGAAAGGAACCTCAATATAGTCGGAGGAACCGTTGAATTCCAGCGCACCGCCTATTTTCCCATTCGTCCATTTTGGGCTGCCTGCGAATGATCCATCGTTCCCGTTGCCGGATATGTCATGCGCCACGTTGCCGGAACCCTCGTCGAAGGTCCAATGAGCCACGAGGTCACCCCGGGTATGACCGGCGCAAGCCAATATGAAAATAAAAGTAGCCAAACAAAGTAATTTTCTGAACATGATAGTCCTCCTTTTCAAAAAGTTGGGTTTGAGACGGCTATCGGTTATCGGTTTTTTCACGGATTGGCGGGTGTTCTTTCGGTAAGGAATGCATGCATCCACAATCACTCACTCCTGCGCTTTGGGCTTAGGGCAATCTATGCTTAAACAGTAACATCACCATTTAAATTTATATCAAATTGTCCACCTTCTCGTCAAGGAAATTATGGGCAGAGAGCATATGTGAACCGTGAACCTGGAACTTTGAACCATGACCATATTTCCGAATTACATTTGTGTCTTTGCTGGCTTCGTGGTTAAATGTCGGTATGGAAAAAACGCCCCCGAATTCAGCGGATATCGACCAGTGGCTCAAGCTGATCCGAGCCGATGGCGTCGGCCCGGCGTTGTTCGCCCGGCTCATCCAGCGTTTCGGCTCGGCCGAGCGCGTTTTGGGGGCGTCAGTTAAAGAGCTGTCCAGAATCGACGGGATCGGCTTCAAGACGGCTGAAAAGATCGCCGCCACGCGCGAGGCGTTTGACGCCGCCGGCGAGCTGGAGCTGGCCCACAAGCTCGGCGTCTGGATCATCCACTTTAACGACGAACGCTATCCACCCGTATTAAAGCGTATTTACGATCCGCCACCGGTTCTGTATATCAAGGGGTCGCTCGCTCGCGAAGACAATCTGGCGATTTCCATTGTGGGCTCGCGTCATTGCAGCCTGTATGGCCAGGAGCAAGCGTCTCGGTTTGCTCATTTGTTAGGCTCGGCCGGCTTTACGATCTGCTCCGGCATGGCCCGCGGCATCGACACCTGCGCCCACCAGGGCGCGCTATCGGCCGGCGGCCGGACCATTGCCGTACAGGGTTGCGGCTTGGCGAACGTTTTCCCGCCGGAAAACAAAAGGCTCTTCGAGCTAATCGCTGAATCCGGCGCCTGCGTGAGCGAGTTGCCTCTGCACTACGAGCCGTTGTCGGTGAATTTCCCGCCGCGAAACCGCATTATCGCCGGACTGTCGCTCGGAACCCTTGTGATCGAGGCCGCCCCGCATTCGGGGGCGCTGATTACCGCCAAAGCGGCGCTGGATTACAATCGCGAGGTGATGGCCGTGCCGGGCAAGATCGATTCACCGCTGAGCCGGGGGGCGCATCAATTGATTAAAGAAGGGGCGAGGCTGATCGAGTCCGTCGAGGATGTGACCGATGCGCTCGGGCATATCGGCGAGCAATTGGACGAGCACGTCAGCACGGCGGCGGAACGGGCCTCGGAGGCCGTCGAGCAATCCTTGTTCGATAGGAGTCAATTGAAGCTAAGCGACGATGAGCAAAAGGTTTTCGATTGTCTGGACAGGGAGCCGGTGCATATCGAACACATTATCGCCGAAAGCGAGCTGCCGCCGGGAACCGTGAACGCCGCCCTGATCTCGCTGCGTTTGAAAGGACTCATCAAGCAGTTGCCGGGCAGTCTTTTTGTGAAACGTTAGTCCGGCCGATTGGTTAATAGGGGTCAAGTATTCAATCTTCCGGTCATCTTCTCTCGACCCGGATTTCCCTATTTCGCAGATGTTATGTCTTACTTCCTATGTATTGAAAACCTGTTGCCTGATGACCATTCATTGTTGTCACAGTGATTCCTTTCAGGCTAATTTCTTGAAATTGTCTCAATAGTGAACAGATCCATGTCATTTCGTGATGGCGCATGACGCCTCCATCAGGTAACTTAAAGACACCGAAAATCCCATATTTGGAGGCAAACTTCTCATAGCGATCCCGGTTCCGCTTGTCATTCTGCAATGGCAGATCGCTGACATAGAGAATCCCTCCCCGCCGGAGAACACGGTAGCTCTCGCTCACGATTGCCTTTTGCTCTTCATCAGCCGGTACGCTGGTGAGTACAGTGAAAAGCAATACAACATCAAACGTTTCGTTATCAAAAGGAAAAACGGAATTCTCGACCATTCTGAAATCAAGCTTTGGATAGGTCTGCTTTGCGATTTCTATCATCCTGGTGGAAGAGTCGACACCGATGACATCCTTAAAACCATTGTTCCACAACTCCCCGCAGAGTCTGCCGTGGCCGCACCCGTAATCTAATATCCTGGAATGACTTGGGAAGAGGTCCCGTAATGTGTCCCAGTCTAATGGGTGACCAAACGTCTTCGATGGAGCGACCTGGTTCCAATACCTGGTTTGATTTCTGACGATAGACATCATTGTACGTGGCATAACAACATATGATATGGCCTCTCGATAATTCCCTGTATGTTAACATAATATTTTCTATATTGACAGCAAAAAAGCAGGAAAAAATACGTTTCGCTATCTCGATAACATTCATATTGTATTCACATCGTTTTATTTTGCGCTTGACGACGGGCTTTTTGTTGATACACTCTTGGATAAGTACTGGATGAAGGCCAGGAGAGAGGCCCCGTGTGTCGGGGCGCCGAAGGTGTAATCTGTGGTCCGGAGGACCGGCAGGGAAACTCTCAGGCAAAAGGATCCTGGTTGGACGGCTCTCTGGAGAAGCTGCTGGCGCTGTGGATACCGAAGGGATAATGATCTCAGGTAAAAGGACAGAGAGAGATGATTTTGGTTATTGAACCAATGTGTTTATGTCTCTTTTTTTTTAAGAGGGCCGATCGATGCCGCAGAAGGATGTCAGGAAGCCGTCATTGGATGATGTCGTGACAGCGCCCGAACCAACGGCTTTATATAACCAGCATATTCGATTGACCGACAAGTCTCACATCGTTCCGTTCGCCGGATATTTTATGCCCCTGTGGTATTCGTCCATCGCCGCCGAGCACGCGGCCGTCCGGGAGGCCGCCGGGATTTTCGATTGCACGCACATGGGCGTTCTGGGGATTTCCGGAGCGGGTTCTGCCGATTTTTTAAACGCGCTGACGACGAATAACATCACGGCTCTCGAGAACGGACAAGCACGATATGCCTATGTCCTGGATGCCTCCGGGAATATTCTTGACGATGTCATCGTTTATCGCAAGGGTGCGCAGGAATTTCTTCTGGTCGTCAATGCGGTCAACAATGATAAGATCAAAAACTGGATCGACGCCCTGCTGAATAACCGGGTTCGGATCGATCCGGATGCTCCTGAGAGGAAAATCTCCAGCCGGCCCAACGTGCGGGATTTACGCATCGCGGACGGCGAACGGGATTGCCGGGTGGATATCGCCCTGCAGGGTCCCGGATCGCCGGATATCCTTTCCGCCCTGGTCCGGGATACGGAGACACAGTCGCAGATGGCTGAGTTGCGGCCGTTCCAATTGATGGATGTGGATATTGAAGGAATCTCTTGCTTGTTGTCGCGCACCGGCTACACGGGAGCCCGGAGCGGGTTTGAATTGTTCGTGCACCCCCAGAAGGCCTCGCCGTTGTGGGAGGCGATTCTCCAGGCGGGACGCCCTCTGGGATTGCTGCCGTGCGGTCTGGGTGCGCGTGACAGCCTGCGAATTGAAGCCGGTCTTCCGCTGTACGGGCATGAGCTCGCGGGCGAGTTGGATATTTCACCGTTCGAGGCCGGGTACGGCTGGGCCGTCAAGCTGGATAAACCGTTCTTTATCGGCAAGGCGGCCATGGAACGGATATCGAAAAAACAGGATATGAAAGTCGCTCGAATCGAGTTGCCGGGATCAAAAGGGACGCGACCGGTTCGGCAAAACGATGGGGTGCTCAGCGAACACGGCCAAAGCATCGGTTGGGTGTTGAGCTGTGCGATGATCGGTGAAAAACAAATTGCTCTGGTTTATGTGGAAGCCGACTCGGCGGAAGAAGATAAAGCAATAGGGATTTACTATCTGGCCAGGTCGCAGCGTCAAATCCAGCAGGGCCGGAAGCAGCGAATTGGGAGAGGAGAACAACTGGAACCGGATTTGACGGGAAGGGTCGTCAGTCGATTTGCAAAATTTTGAATGGAGTCAGTGATATGGTCGCAAAGGGATTGCTTTACACAAAGGATCATGAATGGACACGGATTGAAGCGGACGTCGCAACGATTGGCATTACGGATTACGCCCAGCAGATGTTGGGTGAGCTGGTCTTCGTGGAGCTGCCCCCGGTCGGGAAGGCGTTCGCCGGCAAGGAGGAACTGGCGGTCGTGGAGAGCACGAAAACGGCCAGCGACGTCTATTCTCCGGTAGCCGGGCAAGTCGTCGAAGTCAACGGCGAGCTGGAATCGCAGCCGGAGCTGGTGAACCAGGATTGCTACCAGGCGGGCTGGATTTGCAAGCTGAAAATTTCGGATGCCACGTCCGTCGAGGACTTGATGGATTCAGAGCGGTACGAAAAGTATTTACAGGGATTGGAATGATGCCTTTTATATCGAACACACCCCAGCAGCAGGAACAGATGCTTGCGGAAATCGGCCTGACGATGGACGACCTCTTCGGTGACATTCCCGAAGAGCTGATGGCCAAAACGTTCGACTTGCCGCCGGGTTTAAGCGAGCAGGACGTCCGAAACCGGCTCATGGATTTGGCTCGTAAGAACGCCACTAACCTGACGTGTTTTCTGGGCGGCGGCTTCTACGATCATTTCATCCCCGCCGCGGTGCGCGCCATCACGTCGCGCAGCGAATTCTATACCGCATATACACCCTATCAGCCCGAGCTGTCCCAGGGGACGCTCCAGGCGATTTACGAATACCAGTCGATGATCTGCCGTTTGACGGAGATGGAAGTGGCGAACGCCTCGCTCTACGACGGCGGGACGGCGCTCTACGAGGCCATGATGATGGCCTTGCGCATCACCGGCCGGAACAAGGTTATCATCGACGACAGCGTCAATCCGATTTACCGCGTGATGATCCGGTCGTACACGCAGAATCTCAAAATCGATCTCGAGCAGACCCATTGCGAGGAGGGCCTGGCCAATCAAGAGGAGATCCTCCAGAGAATCGACGATCAAACCGCGGCGGTCATCTTACAGAATCCGAACTTTTTCGGGTGCATCGACGAGTTCAGCGCGATCGCCGAAGCGGCGCACGACAAAGGGGCGATGCTCATTGTTTCGTGCTACCCGATATCCTTGGGGATATTGAAGACGCCGGCGGCGATGGGGGCGGATATCATCACGGGCGAGGGGCAAAGCCTGGGCATCCCCATGTCGTTCGGCGGCCCGTACCTGGGCTTCATGGCCTCGCGGAAGCCATACGTTCGCAAGATGCCGGGCCGGATCGTCGGCGAGACGGTCGATCAGGCCGGGCGAAAGGCCTACGTCCTGACATTGCAGGCGCGCGAACAACATATACGTAGAGATAAAGCGACCTCGAACATCTGCTCGAATGAGGCGCTGTGTGCGTTGACCGCGCTGGTCTATCTCTCGCTGCTCGGCAAGGAGGGCTTGAAGGAGACGGCGGAGCTTTGCATGAACAAGGCGAACTATGCCTACGAGCGCCTGACGGCCATCCCCGGCGTGGAGCCGCACTTTCGAAGGCAATGGTTTTTCAACGAGTTTGTGCTGGACTTGCCGACGGAAGCGGCGGACGTCGTTGCCAGTCTGATCGAAAAGGGTTTTGCCGCGGGTTTTCCGCTGAGCCGGTACTATGACGGTATGGAGAATTCTATTTTGATTTGTGTTACCGAGAAAAGAACCAAGCCGGAAATAGGCATGTTAGCCGAAGCGTTGGAGAGTGTTTTGTGAAACTGATCTTTGAGAAAAGCGTGCCCGGCCGCAGGGCGGTTCAGACGGGCCCCAGTGACGTGCCGAGATTGAAGGTCAAAAAGAGCCTGCTCCGTCGAGAGCCTCCTCGACTACCCGAGCTCAGCGAGCTCGACGTCGTCAGGCACTTTACCGAATTGTCGCGCCGCAACTTCGGCGTGGACAGCAATTTCTATCCGCTCGGCTCGTGCACGATGAAATACAATCCGAAGGTGACCGAGGTGATCGCCTCTTATATCGGTTTCGCCGATTTGCACCCCTTGCTGCCTCAACTGCGGATGGGTGGTATGCTCACCCAGGGCGCCTTGTGCATTCTCCACGAGATGGATCTGCTGTTGCGCGAGATCACCGGCATGGCGGGTTTTACGATGCAGCCTCTGGCCGGAGCGCACGGGGAATTGACCGGTATGATGATTATGGCGGCCTACCATCGTCGGCGGGGCAACAGGAAAACGACCGTCCTGATTCCCGACAGCGCTCACGGAACGAATCCCGCCAGCGCCGCCATCGCCGGCTACGGCGTGGTCACCGTACCCAGCAATAAAGACGGCGTGATGGACGTGGACGCCGTCAAGGAGCATCTGAACGATGAGGTGGCCGGATTGATGCTGACCTGCCCGAATACGCTGGGCTTGTTCAATCCGCACGTGAAGGAAATCTGCGACCTGATCCACAGAGTGGACGGCCTGGCGTACTACGACGGGGCCAACCTCAATGCGATCGTGGGCAAGGTCCGGCCGGGTGACTTCGGCTTCGACATCGTGCATGTGAATTTACACAAGACCTTCGCGACGCCGCACGGCGGGGGCGGACCGGGCGCCGGCCCCGTCGGCGTAACGGAAAAGCTGCTGCCGTTTCTGCCGGTCTCCATCGTCGTTAAACGGGACGACGGGACGTACGTGCTGGAGTACGACCATCCGGAGTCCATCGGATATATTGCGCCGTTCTATGGCAACTTTGGGGTGGTGTTAAGGGCGTATGTTTATACCTTGATGCTCGGTAAGGAAGGACTGCGTCGGGTCGCGGAAAACGCCGTGCTCAACGCCAACTATGTCAAAGAGAAACTCAAGGGCCATTACAAAGTGGCCGTGGATAAGCTGTGCAAACATGAGTGCGTGTTGAGTGTTTCCGAGCCAATGGCCCGCAACGGCATTCGCGCGATCGACGTGGCCAAAGCCCTCATCGATAAAGGGTTTCATCCCCCGACCGTGTATTTTCCGGCCATCGTGAAAGAGGCGATGATGATTGAGCCGACCGAGACCGAGAGCAAGGAGACCCTGGATTCCTTCGTCGAAGCGATGATCGAGATTGCCGAACGAGCTGGAACCGCCCCGGAGGAGCTCAAAGCCGCCCCTAAAATGACGGTCGTCTCCCGGCCGGATGAAACACGCGCCGCAAAACACCTGAACATCGCTTCTCTATAGGGGTTTCATGCGTTTTATCGGCCTGTTGGCATAAGGGCTCTCTCTTCAACGCCGTGGAGAAAGCGTGCTATTTTCTTGACCTAAGGGCCTGTATTAAGGTATAATAGAGAGTAGTTCTGGAACCCTCTATAGAGAATAATGAGGTGAAAGGGTGAGCCATTCAAATGGGTCGGGTATCTCCATCGAGCTTCAGTGGTGACATCCTGGGGGATTGAATTCGCATCCTGTCTAAACGATTGGATCGTAGGTAGAATCAGATGAAGTGTAAGGGTGTTATTCTTGTCGTTGCTCGGAGTTCAGGGGTCGGTGGATGGAGGACTGAAAACGAACGTAAGACTTTCGTCTTCTGTTTTCTGACGTTTGTTTTCTGTCTTCTGTTTTTATCCGGCGGCCTGTGGGCGCGACCGACCACGACGTATGAAGCTGAGAGGGTCGTGACGGGCTGGCTGCAAGGCGGTTTCGAGCCGTTCGGCATGCACCTCGGCCGGCGCGTCATCGATGTGGAATCCTTCGTCAATGATGAGGGCCGTCCGGTGTATTACATTGTTCACCTCCAGCCGTCCGGTTTTGTGATCGTCCCGGCGGATGATTCGGTCGAGCCGATTATCGGCTTTGCTGATGACGGGATATTCGATCCGTCGTGGGAGAATCCGCTTGGAGCACTTGTTTCCAGCGACCTTCGCGCGCGCATTATAGGGGCCCGAGATTCGTTCGTACTCCAGACAGACCTCAAGGCAGATGCCTCCCATCGTCCTCAGGACAAGTGGCGAAGTCTGATCGACCGCGCCGAGAATCCCGGGGAATACCGATTAATGGGCCTGATGGGTGTCCGGGACGTTCGCGTGATACCACTGTTACAGAGCGAATGGGGTCAGACGATGGTTTGCGGAGAGTATTGCTACAACTATTATATTCCCAAGCATTACCCCTGCGGATGTCTGGCAACCTCGATGGCCCAGGTGATGCGCTATTTCCGTTATCCCGTCGCGGGCATCGGTGTCCGCGAGTTCGAGATCACCGTGGACGGGATTCAACAAATCGCTCAGACCCGCGGCGGCGACGGCCTCGGCGGGCCGTATCGTTGGGACGATATGGTTTTAAGGCCCCGGTTTGATTGCAGCGCCGTCACAGAGATCCACCGTCAGGCCATTGGATCGCTCTGCTATGATGCCGCGATTGCGGTGAAGATGGTTTTTGAGTCCGGCGGTTCGGCTTCTTTTTTAGAGGATGGGAAAGATGCGCTGATCGACACCTTTCAGTACGGCCATGCGATTTTGGCGTATGATTCCGGGCACGACATCAGCGTGCATCTCAGAGAGATCATCAATCCCAACCTCGATGCAAAAACCCCCGTGATTCTTGCCGTTATCAACCCGGGCTTTCCTGAAAGCGGGCACGCGGTTGTCTGCGACGGCTATGGATTCGAGTCCGCGACGTTGTATCACCACCTGAACATGGGCTGGGATGGAATCGGTGACGTCTGGTACAGCCTGCCGGACATCCGTGCACCACGAGCACAATACGAATCGGTGTTCGGATGCATCTACAATATTCAGATCTCGGACAACGGGGAGATCATCAGCGGGCGTGTCCTCAACCCGGACGGTCAACCGGTTTTCAATGTCCCCGTCTATGCCGTCCCTGGGACTTTTGACGGAGAAGTAGGAGGACAGGTCTCTTATGCGACTGTAACCGATGATCGCGGGATATATGCCCTGGTGGGATTAGACCCGAACACGGCTTATACCGTGTGGCCGGAGGCGGAGGGATACGTTTTCTCAAGCCGGTCGGTTGAGACGGGAAGCTCGCGCGACAATGTTGCTTTCTCGGGCAACCGGTGGGGCGTTGATTTCTACGCCGTATCCGTGCTGAACCCTCCATCGCCGGGATGTATCTATGTGGATGCCGACGCCCCCGGCGATCCTCATCCTAACGATCCGACGCGATCCGATCCGGAAGAGGATGGTTCGGCGGAGCACCCGTTTGACGCCATCCAGGAGGCGATCGATGCGGCTGCTCACGGTGAGGTTGTCGTTATTCTCGGCGGAACCTACACCGGTACCGGCAACCGGGACCTGGACTTTAAGGGTAAGGCGATCACGGTTCGCGGTGAAGATCCGAACGAGCCGGACCGTGTGATCATCGATTGCCAGGGCCGTGTGGGTGAGCCGCACCGGGGATTCGCGTTCCATAGCTACGAGATGCCTTTGTCGGTGCTGGACGGCGTGACGGTCACGGGGGGCTATTATGAGTCGGGCGGCGGCCTATATTGCGAAAACTGCGCCCAACCGACGGTGATGAACTGTACCTTCGTTCGCAATTCGGCTTCGGTCGGCGGGGCCATCTACAACGAAAACGCCGGCCCGATAGTGACCGGCTGCTCGTTCAACAGCAATACAGCCGAGGCCGGCGGTGCGATCTATAATTATGGAGAGCAGGCCGCGTGCAGTCCGGTTTTTACCGACTGCGTCTTCTCCGACAACACCGCAACCTACAATGGCGGGGCCATGTATAATCTGGGACAGAGTGCCGTGCCGGTCGTGACGCATTGTACATTCGTTCGGAACACTGTCTCGACCGGCGGGGGCGGCGCCATACGCAACAACGTCTCCTCTACTGTCACGCTGGCCCATTGTCTGTTCGTTGAGAACCTGGCGGCGACGTTCGGCGGGGCGATACGCTGCTCCAATGGAAGCCGCGTCGAATTGACCAATTGCACGCTCAGCGGCAACTCAGCCGGCAATGGAAACGCTTTGGCGTGCACGCTGGATGACGGTCGCCTGAAATCCCCGTGCACCGTTGATATCCAAAATTGCATCCTCTTCAACGGCGACGGCGAGATTTACAACAAGGACAATTCGACCCTCACGGTGACGTACAGCAACGTCGAGGGCGGCGCCGGCGAAGGGCCCTGGCCGGGCGAAGGTAACATCGACGCCGATCCCCTTTTCACCGATCCGCTCAGGGCCGATTATCACTTAATGTCCCAGGCCGGGCGCTGGGATCCCCAAAGCCAAACCTGGCTACGCGACAAGGTGACAAGCCCCTGCATCGACGCCGGAGATCCGGGCATCCCTGTCGATCTGGAGCCGCCCCCCCATGGCGATCTCATCAACATGGGCGCCTACGGCGGCACCCCGGAAGCCAGCAAATCATACGGTCATCCCTGAGCAAATGAGTGTGGTTGATCTTACCAGTCTTCCGGTTCTTCCTCGTCTTCGGGTGTACAAACGCAATTTTCCGCCGGCTCCCGGCAGCCGGAGCAGACCCCGTCTTCGATCGGGGCGCCGCAGGTTTTGCAGGGTGTGCATCCACATTTCTGACACATCTTTTATGCGCCTTAAAAAGAGTATTGAATTGTTTGTTGGTTCATTTCACAAGCCGGGCCGTTCAGTCCGAGCGGCCAACGGCGCCGTTATAGTACGTCTCCGCAAAAGAAAAGCAATAGCGTAGAATTTTTTTTTATGTGCATGGTTTTATATAGTGTTCCCGTCCACAGTTCTGGAGTTCTAATACGCATATGTTTCAGGTTTTCCATAGAATTCCATGCTATGGCTTTTTGCCATTAGTGGTTTCGTTTGCTATAGAGGGTTTGGCGCCTGCCGCGGTTAGGAGTTCGACGATGTCCCGGTGCTTTCTCGCACGGGCCAGGTCCAGCGGAGTCTGACCTTTTTTGGTTTTTGCATGGATATCCGCGCCGTGATCGAGTAACAGTTTAACCATTTTCTTGTGGTCGTATTTGGCTGCCTCGTGCAAGGGAGTTTCGCCTTCTCTATCCTTTGTATTGACGTCGGCGCCCTTGGATATCAGTAGTTCAACGAGAGCGTAGGAGCTTCTGTCACCCGCAAGGTGCAGTAGTGTTTCGCTGTTTTTATCCTTTCCCATAATGCCAGCGCCTTGAGAGATAAGAAACGCCGCCAGCGTGTCATGGCGTGAAAAGATTGCAGTTCTCAACGGCGTATTTTCACGGTCGTCTTTTGCATTGATATCGGCCCCGTTCTTGAGGAGCACCTCAGCGGCCTCGCGGGATCCGTACTGGGCTGCCTCGTGAAGGAGCGTCTCACCCCATTTATGTGTGGTATGGGTCACCGCGCCGTTGGCAATAAGGAGTTCAATGACCTCCCTTTGGTTTCTTTGGACGGCCCAAAATAGGGGTGGACGAGCGCCGCGGTTTTCCCAATTGACGTCGGCGCCGTTTGAGATGAGAATTTTAGCCACTTCCGTGTAACCTTGATGAGCTGCTCCATTCAGCGGGCTATGGTTGCCTTCGTCGCTCGCATTGACGTCGGCGCCATGGGCAAGCAACAATTCCGTCAGGCTTTTATTCCCGAGCCGGGCTGCGTGATGTAACGGCGACCGGCCGTAGTTACCGATTGCATTGACATCGGCGCCTTTCGAAATAAGAAGAGCGGCAATGTCGATTTGATGCCTCTCAACCGCCGAGTGCAAGGGCGTATCCCCGAGCCAAGTTGCCGCGTTGACGTCGGCTCCATTGTTCAGGAGAAACGCCGCAATATTCTCGTGCCCGCACCACGCCGCATAGTGTAATGGAGTATAACCGTATCTCTCTTTGGCGTTCACAACGGCGCCGGCTGAAATAAGCGCTCGAACTCGTTTAATATCACCCGCTTTGACAGCTTCGTGTAAGGCAGTTGTGGTTCCGGTGAATGAGTGGTGTTGTATATTCCTCGCACCGATATCGGCGCCTTTCGCCACGAGCAGTTTGACGATGTTCTTGTGACCGTTGTTCAGAGCGATATGCACGGGCCTGCCTCTGAGCCTGTCATTGTTCGCGTTGATATCGGCGCCTTTTTCAAGGAGCAGGTTGATGATCTCTATGTGGGCGTTTTCGGCGGCACAATGCAGCGGTGTGCCGCTACTCTCGTCTTTTCCCAAATTGACGTCCGCGCCGTTATTTATCAGCAGTACAACAACATCTTTATGGCCAAAGGAGGCTGCGTAGTGCAAAGGTGTGAAGCCGTTTTCGTGCCGGGCATTTACATCGGCCCCTTCAGAAATACGCGTTTCCACACACTGGAAGTCGCCGGTTTTGGCAGCATCATGCAAGGATGCCGTTTTGGCTGTGGATTGCTCCTTTTCTTCTGAAACCTTAGAAGATTCAGTTTGTCGTTCGATTTTCTCGGTGGGTTTTTTCCTGCATCCAGCGATTAGTGCAATCGACAACTCGATAAGGCATATAAGCTGAATGGTTCTTATGACGAGCTTTTTTTTATCACGACGAAGCCTTCTGCGCACCATAAAGGCCAGAGCCAGCAAGACCATTCCGGCTCCAACGAATGCGGTCCGGAGCATAGTAAGAGAAAGGAGAGAATGTGTATCGAACCCTTTCTCAGGTTTAAGACCTATCGCTCTTAGTGATCTGCCATCCGGGTCACCATTTTCGAAATCGCTATTCTGACCTATAATGATCTCTTCCCTGTTTCGAATGTTTTTCAGCTTGGGATACCCTGTATAAGCCCCTCTCGCATTTTCACTTAGAACGGTCCTTTCCCCGGAGCGTACGAGACCGTTTCGAAATCCGATTTTGTAGCGCGTAAGGATAGCCGGACCCATTTTGTACCGAGCACAGGCATAGCAGGTCCAATAGTCTATCTGGGAGTCGTCATTTCTGAAGGTTGTGGGTGGTTTGATCTCAGTCGCATCGAAAGACGCCGGGAGCCCCAGGCCGTATTTGTGGACTTCATCCACATTCGAGACCACCGCGTAGCGCAGTCCCATTGACCTGCCGTGCGTGTCTAAGAGGCTACGTCCGATTTTTTCATAATCCTCACGCTCTTCCGCTTTAATGCCTTCTCGATAATAGGCAATCAAAAGGTTTTCCAGCGTGAATGGTCCGATCTGCCCCTCCTCGTTGACAAGGTAGGAACCCCCGCAAATGGCTGTGCACGTCTTTTTGAGCATCCCCGTCGGCGGGGATACTCGTATCCAGGGATTGCGCATCCGTGGCATCGTTTTGGCGACGTGTTTTTCCACGACATCGTATATGGCTTGTGTGTCGATGGCGGATTCTTTCAATGAGAGTCTTCCGATATTCAACTGTAAACTTAGACTATTATCCCGTCCATACACCGAGACCATATATCGACGTTTGGGATCAAGACCGTAGAATTTGTTGAAAAGCCCATGCAGCTCTCGATCTTCGACAAGGACACGTGCCCTCAAGCGCTGGTAGAGCTCTCGGTAGTAGAACTCGACATTGTATGTCGTCCCCTCATGGCTGAATGAATAGGTTGCGAACATGGCTTCGTCGGTGTCAGAGATTTCATTCGGTTCTGTCAGGAAAGAAACTAAGCCCGGGCCGGGTCAGCCATGCGCTCGTATCAATAAATGTCGATGGCGTAAACACGGGCCTTCGTCTCGAAAATGCCTCGTTTGAGTCGCTTTGCGCGAGGCTCATACCGGAGATGAGTATGAAAAGAAGCATAGGTAGAACAAACCGGTGTTTTTCCATGACCGTTGTCCTCATAATGCCAGGTCCATTGAACGGCGAGTTTTGCGCTCTTGTCCTGAAAAAGTCAATTTGTACCCGCATGCTTCATATGATTTTACAGGATTAAAGAAAGTTTCTCAAGGGGAAATCTACTGTGTGAATTTCTGGATGACTAACAGATGATTCTCGATAGCCGTCTGATCCGGGGATTGTTTCTCAAAGGGCTTTGACATACAATGCGTTGATGGACCTTGGTTTGGACACAATGGTTCAGGAAATTATCTCTCGGCTTGATCCGCCGAAGGCGGACGGCGGCGGAGTGGTCAACGTCGAAGGGACGTGGGGATCGTTCGGGCCGATGCTGGTGGCGACGATTTCCGAAAAGCTCGGCCGGCCGATTCTGTACGTCCGTCCCCATATCGACGACGCCGATAAGGCCGCCGACGACTTGCAGACCTTCACGGGTCAACAGATCGAGGCCTTCGGCGCCTGGGAGGGCGAGGAAGACCTGGCGGATGCGACGGATGAGATTCGCGCACAGAGGCTGATGCTCGTATCTCGTATCTCGTCGCTCGTCTCTCGTTCGACAGAGGGCGAGTTTATTGTTCCGGCATCGGTGCAATCGCTTTGTCAGCCGGTTCCGAAGCCCGAGGCGATAGAGAAGGGCAGCCTGGCGTTGGAGGTCGAGAAGGAGGTCTCGCCGGAAGACGTGGTCAAGTGGTTGGTGGACAATCATTTCGAGCGCACCGAACGGGTGGATCTGCCGGGCCAATTTGCGCGGCGCGGCGGGATTGTGGATATTTACGCGCCGCTGGCGCTCAAGACTCAAGACGCAAGACCACAGATCCAAGACCAACGTCTGGAGTCCAAAGCTGAGGCGCTTCGGATCGAGTTCTTCGGTGATACGATCGAGAGCATTCGCGAGATCGACTTGGACACGCAGCGGTCGAGCCGGCAGATCGGGCGAATCAAGATCGTCTCGGCGATGTGCGAGACGGGAACTCAGCAAAGGGAGCTTCTGGTCAATATCCTACCGGAAGATACGATTGTTGTTTTTGAAGAGCCGGGCGAGATCGAGGAAGTGGCGAAGGTCTTTTTGGAAAGGGTCGAAGACGCGAGCCGGCTTTATTGCTGGTCGGATATTTTTGAAGCCGCAAAGCGTTTAACGCAACTCCATTTGTGTCGATTCGCCACGGGTCGGCCGGAGGATTTTCTCAAAGTCGATGTTCGCAGCGTGCAGCAATTCCAGCACAAGGCCACGTCCGTATGGTCGGGGCATAAGGCAGCGCTGGAAGAATTGGTGGGCGAGACGAAGCGCGGCAAAGAGGTGCGGCTTTATTGCGAGAGTTCGGCGGAAATCAAGCGCGTCGGGGAGATTGTCGAGGATATTAACCAAAAAATTCCGGCCAAACTCAAGTTGCTATTGGGATTCATCCACCAGGGCTTCGTCATCCGTTCGCTCAACACGATTATCGTCAGTCATCACGAGCTTTTCGGGCAATACG
>Ga0272442_10001841_pt1 | contig 31452 bp, 38 predicted proteins | sample SSMForm2O_FD_200262 | JGI IMG/M metagenome (GOLD analysis project Ga0272442, IMG submission 200262) | Marine sediment archaeal communities from Little Sippewissett salt marsh, Falmouth, MA, United States - SSM-Form-2O | ecosystem: Environmental > Aquatic > Marine > Wetlands > Sediment ... | reverse complement strand
TTTTTATAGCTTCTTCTTTTAATTTAGTATTGCCAATTGCTTTATACTTTATCTCTTTTTTTGATCTTATTAAATTAAGATTGTTAAAAAAAAGCATAACTCTTTTTGTTCTTTCTGTTGGCGTAACAAAGAAAAACAATAATTCTTCTCCTTTTTTAAATTCATCAAATAAATTTTGAAAAGCTGCCCTAATTCCAGGGTAACCTTTATAGATTTGAGCAGATTCTTCTTCATATTTCCCCAATTGTTTATTTATATCTTCTATTAATTCATTTGATTGTTTTTTAATATTATTTAGTTCTTTTTCTTGTTTTTCTATGTAATATGTTATGTTTTTTGGATTAGTTGCAAAGAATTGTTTTACATTATTTTCTATTATAAATGAAACAAATCCTTTTTGTATTAACTTTTCTAAGATTAAATACACTTTTGAGCTTGATATATTTGATTTTTCTATAATTTTTCCTGTTGAAGATTTTTTTAAATGTATTAATGCTCGATATACCTTTATTTCTCCATCTGTTAAGTTTAGTTTCTTTAATACATTTATATTCATAGGATTTGATTGTTTTTATTCTTTTTAAATGTTATTATTACTACTCACTTGGGGGGAGAGAAGATTAATATAGTAATAATTGTAGTAACTACTATATAATGATTAAAGGAAATTGAAAATGACTATAGTCTTAAGACCAACATATATACAAGGTAGTAAAAAAGAAGTAAGGAGATATAGATTTCATACTGAAGGAAGATCATTAGATTTATCTGATTATGTAGGAACTGGTTTGTTTTTAGGAATAGGGAATACTCATGATTTTTTTAAAACAAAAAAAGAACTAAGCAGATTACTTAGAAAAGAAAGAAAAAATCCAGATTTATCATGGAGAATAGAAAGATTAGAAAAAATAATTTGGCGAGCCGAGAATTTATTAAATTATGGCACCGCCACGAATATTTCTTTTGCTTTATCTAGGCTAATTGAAGATTCATCAGATGAAGAACTATTTGTTATGGAATCGTTTGAAGAAGATGGAGAAACAGTAACAATTACCGCTAATGGTTACAGAAGAAAATGACAACTAAAATACAAGAATTTTTTAAGTAGAAAACTATAAAAACAACTAGTTTGCTTTAGAATTCTATGAAAAATGATGTAATGGACTTAGCAAAAAGAAGAGGATTTATTTGGGGACCAAGCCCAAACATTTATCAAGGAGGAGTCTCAGGTTTTTACGACTGGGGTCCACTAGGTAAACTTCTAAAAAATAAAGTAGAAAATCTAATCAGAAAAGGATTCTCAGAACAAGGTTTTTGGGAAGTAGAATCACCTTTAATCATGCCCAGACCAGTTTGGGATGCATCTGGACATATGGAAGGTTTAGTAGACTTTGTAACTTATTGTGATAAATGTGGTTCATCATATAGAGTAGATCATTTAATAAATATAAAAGATACTGATATTAAAAAATTAGAAAAACAATTAAAAAATATTAAATGTCCTTCATGCAAAAAAGGAAAATTCGAAAAAGTAGAAAAAAGAAACTTAATGATGAAAACTTTAATTGGTCTAGACAAAGAAGTTTTCTTAAGACCAGAAACAGCTACAACAACCTACTTACTATTTCCAGATTTATACAGATTCTTCAGAACTAAAATTCCTTTTGGAGTATTCCAAATAGGAAAAGCTTTCAGAAATGAAATAAGTCCAAGACAAGGAGTTTTCAGAACAAGAGAATTTACACAAGCAGAAGCACAATTGTTCTTACTAAAAGAACATTATAATAATTATGAAAAATACAATGAATTTAAAAAATTAAAACTTCCTTTAATGAAAGCAAAATCAAAATCAGCAAAATTAATAACTTTAGAATCAGCAGTTTCTAAAAAAATAATTAAGAAAAAAGCTTTTGCTTATATGTTAGCCACAACATACAAAATTGTAAAAAGTATGGGTTTTAATGAAAAATCAATTAGACTAAGACAACATTCTGATAAAGAAAGACCCCATTATGCAGAAGATGGATGGGATGTTGAAGTAAAAACAGAAAATTTTGGATGGTTTGAATTTTGCGGAATACACGATAGAAATAATTATGATTTAAAAAGACACGCAGAACATTCTAAACAAAACTTCAAAATACAAGGAGAAATGCCAAGTATATTAGAAATAGCATTTGGTTTAGAAAGACCAACTTATTGTTTATTAGAATATGCTTTTGTAAAAGATAAAGTAAGAGACTGGTTGAAATTCCCTGTTGGGTTAGCCCCAATTGATGTAGCTATTTTTCCTTTAGTTAAAAAAGACAAAAAATTAGTAAAAATATCTAAAAATTTATTTCAGGAATTAGATAGGGAATTTGTATGTATTTATGATGAAACTGGTTCAATAGGAAGAAGATATAGAAGAATGGATGAAGTAGGAACAACATTGTGCATTACAATAGATTCAGACACTTTAAAAGACAACACAGTTACTTTAAGAGAAATTTCAACTATGAAACAAATAAGAGTTTCATTAGAAGAAGTATCTGATATAACACGAAAAATCTTAAATAAAGATATTAAATTCGAAAAAGCAGGGAAGGTGATAAAATGACACACAAAGTAAAAGTTTATTCAACGAGTACTTGCCCATATTGTGATATGGCTAAAAATTTTTTAAGAGAAAACAAAATTGAATTTGAAGATATTAATGTTGGTGAAGACCAAGAAAAAGCAAGAGAAATGGTAGCAAAAACAGGCCAAATGGGAGTTCCTGTAATAGAAATTGATGGTGAATTTATAGTTGGTTTTAATGAACCAAAAATCAGAGAAAAATTAGGACTATGATATATGATACAATTATTTTAGGAGGTGGTCCAGCTGGTTTAGGTGCAGCTGTTTATTGTGCTAGGTTTAAATTAAATTCTTTATTAATTACAAAAGATATTGGAGGATTATTAAATCAGGCCCATATGATAGAAAATTGGTTAGGAGTAAAACATGCTAAAGGTATAGAATTAATAAAACAATTTGAAGACCATGTTAAAAATCTTAAAATACCCATTAAAAAAGGAGAGGAAATAACCGGAGTAAATCAAAAAAAAGGTTTCTTTGAAGTAGAAACTGAAAAAACAAAATACCAAACAAAAACAGTTATTTTTGCTTTAGGAACAATAAAAAGAAAATTAAATATCCCTGGAGAAGATAAATATCTTGGAAAAGGAGTTTCTTATTGTTATATTTGTGACGCAGCTTTCTTCAAAAACAAAATCGTTGGAGTTGTTGGTGGAAGCGATGCTGCGGCAGTAGCTGCTTTGCAATTAGCAGAACATGCAAAACAAGTTTACATAATTTATAGAAAAGCAGAAATTAGAGCAGAACCAATCTTAAAAAATAAAGTAAATAAAAATAAAAAAATAAAAATTATTCCAAATACAGAAATCAAAGAAATTCATGGCAATAAATTTGTTGAAAAAGTTACATTCAACAATGGAAAAGAATTCAAATTAGACGGAATTTTTGTAGAGATTGGAAGTACTCCTTCAGTATCAATAGCAAAAGAACTTGGGATTAAACTAAACAAAAGCAATCAAGTAATTGTAGACAAATCTCAAAAAACAAATCTTCCTGGAATTTTTGCAGCAGGAGACGTAACAGACGGAATTATGAAACAAGCTATAACAGCTGCTGCAGAAGGAAGTATAGCTGCAATGTCAGCTTATCGTTTAATAAAGGAGGAATAAAATGTACAAAATAATTCACGAAAGAGAAAAATGTATTGGTTGTGGGGCTTGTGTATCAGCATGTGATAATTGGGAAATGGGTGATGATGGAAAATCTAAACCCAAGAAAAAAGAAGTAGAAGAAATTGGTTGTAATCAAGATGCTGCAGATAATTGTCCTGTACAATGCATTAAAATTCAAGAAGAGTAATCTTTAAAAACAAGCAATACTTAAAATAAATGAGGTGATGATTTTTGGATATAAAATTATTAGAAAAACTAACAAATGCTTATGGGGTTTCTGGTAATGAATCAGATGTAAGAAAAATAATTACTAAACATATTCGTCCTTACGTAGATAAAATTAAAGTAGATGATCTTGGTAACTTAACTGCCATTAAAAAAGGAAAAAAACCAAGAATCATGTTAGCGGCCCACATGGATGAGATTGGTTTGATGGTTAGGGGAATAACCAACCAAGGATTTCTTCAAGTATCTGCTTTGGGGGGGATAGAACCTAGTTTGCTGATTTGTCAAAGAGTTCATGTAGATGCAAAACAAAGAAAACAATTAGTTCATGGAGTAATAACTACTAAAGAAATAAGTAATGATGAAGAACTTCCTAAAAGAGTAGAAATGGAACATCTTCTTATTGATACTGGTTTAACTAAAAAAGCATTAAAATCTCTTGGTGTTGGCGTTGGAAGTTATGTTGCTTTAGATGAAAAATTCCATTTAATGAATCACCATTTCTTTTACGGAAAAGCATTAGATGATAGAATTGGTTGTTTTATCCTTTTAGAACTAGCTAAGAAACTTAAAAGATCAAAACATGAAATAGCTTATGTTTTTACTGTTCAAGAAGAAGTTGGTCTTTATGGCGCGAAAACTTCTGCTTATAATTTAGAACCAGATATTGCAATTGCTGTGGATGTTGCCCCCTCAAATGATCTAGGGCCGGATCCAACACTTAATTTAGGAAAAGGCCCAACAATAACCATAAAAGATGCAGAAATGATAGCTAGCGTTAAATTAAATGATTGGCTTAAAAAAGTAGCTAAGAAAAATAAAATCTCAGCCCAATTAGAAGTTAGCGATTTAGGAACTACAGATGCATTAAACATTTCTATCTCAAAAGGAGGGATTCCAAGTACTGTTGTCGGAGTTCCAATTAGAAATATGCATACTGCTGTCAGTGTTGGAAATTTAAAAGATGTTGAAAATGCTGTTAAATTACTCTCCATTGCTTTAAGAAATCCTCCCCACATCTAATTAATGAAAAAGCTAAATTATTTTATCTATTTTTCTTACAATTTCTTTTAAAGGCAGGATTCCATCAATAATCAAATCAGCATATTTCTTTTGAGAAATCCCATATTTCTTATACATAGGTAAATAAACTTTTTTAGTGTATTCTTTTTTTGCCCATTCATATTTTTGTAAATATTTTGGAAATACTCTTCTTTTCAATATTTCTTTTATTGGAATATCAAGATATAGTTTAACATCCAAAATATCCCTTATTTTTTTATCTTTAAATAAATAGAATCCTTCTATAAGTATAACCTTGCTAGGTTTTACTTTTTTCCAGCCTTTAATATATCCTTTAGTAAAGCTGTAAACTGGAACTTTTATCGATTTTCCCTGTTTTAATGCTTTAATATCTTCATATAACTTTTTTAAATTAAAATCATTGGGCAATTCCCAATTTCTCCATTTTTCAGGAAAAGGTTTTCCAAGAAGAGGTATTTCTTCTATATTTTTGTAATAATGATCAACCTCAATCCATTCACTCTTATATTTCTTAGAAAATTCTTTACATATAGTACTTTTGCCACTATTGCTAGGCCCACAAATTCCAATTAATTTAATTTTAGTTTTCATATATTCCCCTCATTTTTTAGAAACTTTCCATATATTCTTAAATAATTTCTTTTCCGTATCCGCAATATCTCTATTATTTATCAAAATTCCAATTGAATTTTTTTCTCTAAAAGTTAAAAAAGCAACTTTATCCCCATAAATTATTTTGGTCATGTCCACTTTCTGCTTAATAAATTTCATATGGATATATTTTTCAGGAGCTTCTTTTTTATATTTTCTCATTGAATTACAATCATAAGTTATTACTTTAGAAAATATTCTTTGTTTTCTCTTTTGTTTTATGAAATGAGGAAAATAAAATCTTAAAGAATCTAACATCTTAGGGTCTCCAACAAACCAAGTTTCTTTATTTTCTTTTAAAATATCATTAAATATCGATTTTAAGCCATTTATTTCTTCATAAGTTTCAATTTGTGGCTTTTTAGTTAAAGTTTCTTTAATAGTTTTTAATTCTGGTAATACCTTCTTTATTTTTTCTTGTTTTTCTTTTAAAACATCTAAGAATTTAGTCGGATCAACAGCTTCAAAATGCTTAACTCCAGAGATTATTACATAAGAAACATATCCTCTTTCTAGTAAAGCTTCTAAAATATCATAAGTTGTAACTCTGTTTAGATTAGCTTTTTTAGCTATTATATTAACTGTTGATTGTCCTAGCATCAATAAAGCTAAATAAACTTTGATCTCTTTCTCATTTAAATTCAATTCTTTTAAGGCTTGTTCTTTAGTTACCATAAAATTAATTAGGATTAAAACTATTTAAATCTTTCTAATCTGTAGTAGATTTTCTACAACAAAGATTTAAAATAACTCTTTTGTAATTTAGTAGTAATAAACTTAAGGAGGAAAAAATGGAAAAAATAAAACCAATTGAACTCACAAGAAATTTAAATAAACTAGTTGGTCAAACAAATGATAAGGGCCAAATTTATGGAAATAGTTATACTCTTTTCGAAGAATTATGGGGTTTGGAAAATGGAATTTATGTTCCTATAGGTAGATTAGCTTTACCAGCCATAGTTCAAGTTGACGAAGTTTTTCCTGGGAAAGATTATCAAATCACTCTTTTTAGTCAATTCGCAGGAGGAGATCTAAGTTCATGTGATAATATATGTGAAGGTATTGTTCAAAGATATGGCGCAAAAGAAACAAAGGACGCATGTTTAGAAAGAGATATAGTTCATTATCCCAGTTCAGGAGAAGTTGAAATATTAGTTACCTCAGGAGAACTTAATGAAACTCCCTTTGATTTGATAATGAAAAGGCATATTCCGGAATTCTTGAAGCTTTACGACCAAACCAAAGGAATGCCAGCAACAACAGAATCATTGCAGAACATAAGAAAAGCTTTTGTAGATTACAGAAGCTAATTTTTTCTTTTTTTAGAAAACTATAAATAAATCTAGTTATAATCCCTCAAGGATTTCTTCGACAGTGGGTTCTTCATAACGTCTTACCATATCTTCATCATAATCAGGTTCCTCGATGTCCCAAGAAGGAATATAATTTTGAAGTTCTTTTCCAATTATCCTTCTAACCAAATCAGGATCATCTATAAATTGTATCCTCATCCCTTCATGAGTATAACTATCCCTTTCAATAACTCTAAATGGGCCTTCTGGTCCTCTCGCCCATTCAATTATTTCATCGACAGCCACATGCCCACAAACAATATCATCTAAAACGTTGCCTAAGATTTCATAGCTTAACCCATCAATCTCACCAGAAAGTGACATTCTTTCAAAAATTTTTGCCTGAGAAGGATCCAATAAGTATAATCCTTTACTAATTCTCATAGCTTTCTCCCCATTAACTAAGAGAGTTTCCCTTTCATGATAACCTGTTTTATTATCTACCATCTTTATTCCCAAAATTATTTATTACTAAGTAACGACTTTAGAATATATTAAAGTTTGTATTAAATTTTACTAAAAAAATGGAAAACTTTATATATTATTACAATTATTTACTAAAATATGATTCAAGGACTAGATAAAATAGACAAGAGAATTTTATTCGAATTAGACAAAAACTCCAGAATTCCAGACACAAAATTAGCAAAATTAGTAAGAAGAAGTAAAGAATCAGTTAGATATAGAATTAAAAAACTACAAGAAGATAAAATCATTAAAGGATTTTCTATTTGGATTGATCCAGTTAAATTAGGTTTTATTTCTGCTAAAATTTATCTTAATCTAGCTAACAAACCAAAAAACAAAAAAGAATTTATTGATTTCGTTAAAAAAGATAAAAGGTTATTCTGGTTAGGTATTGCAGAAGGTTCCTGGAATGCAGGACTAACATACTTTGTAAAATCCAATAAAGAATTTTATGAATTAAAAAACAAACTATTTTCTAAATTCAAAGATTTAATACTCAACAGCCACACTGCAGTCTTAATAGATGTAAACATCTGTGACAAAACTTTCTTTTATAATTCTGAAACCAAATGGAAAACAATGTTTGACATTTTAGATAATTATGAATTAGAAGAAATTGAAAAAAACATTCTTAAAGAATTATTTAATAATTCAAGAATAAACATAGTAGACATAGCAAGAAAATATAATTTTAGTGTAGATGTAATCAGAAACAGAATCAAAAAACTAGAAAAAAACAAAATCATTTTCAGGTATTTAGCAGAAATAGATTTTAATAAACTTGGTTATGAGTTTTTTAAAACTTTTTTATATTTCAAAAATTTAAAAAAAGAAGACGAGAAAAAATTAATAGAATATGTCAGACTTAACCCAAAAATTATTCATTTAGTCAGACAAATCAGCCCGTGGGATATTGAACTAGAAATAATGTGTGAGAGTTATTTAGAATACAACAAAATAATTTCAAATTTAACAAAAGAATTCTCTGAAATAATAAATAAAGTTGAAACCGCAATAATAAGTGAAGATTATGTATTTCCATCAAAACAAATGATATTTGAATAATATTAGAAAACTATAAAAACCAATAAAAGAAATTTCAATTATGAAAAAAATACTTATTGCTCTTGGCGGTAATGCCATCTTAAAAAAAGGTGAAAAACCAAGCATTTCTAATCAATTTGAAAACACAGAAAAAGCTCTTTCTAATATCATTAATATAATTAAAAGAAACAAAGTAGTTATAACTCATGGAAATGGACCACAAGTTGGAAATATTTTAATCAGAGTTGAAGAAGCTTTAAAAGAAGCTTATCCCTTGCCCTTAGAAGTTTGTGTGGCAGAATCACAAGGAGAAATGGGTTACATGATTGAACAAACCCTAATTAATCTTTTCAAAAAACACAGAATTTCAAAACCAGTTATTAGCATTCTGACACAAGTTCTAGTTGATAAAAAAGACAAAGCTTTTAGAAAACCATCAAAACCAATAGGACCTTTCTACACCAAAAAACAAGGGCAAGTCCTAAAAAGAAAAGGATTAACAATTATAGAAGATGCCGGAAGAGGTTATAGAAGAGTTGTTCCAAGTCCTAAGCCAATTAAGATTATAGAAGCAAAAGTAATTGAAAAACTTCTAAATCAAAAAATAATTGTCATTGCAGCTGGCGGAGGAGGAATACCAGTTTATAAAAAATACAATGAGCTACAAGGAGTAGAAGCAGTAATAGACAAAGATTTAGCAAGTGCTTGTTTAGCAAGAACAATTAAAGCAGATACTTTAATTAACTTAACAGGAGTTGACAAAGTTGCTTTAAACTTTAATAAAAAAAACCAACTTAACTTATCTAAATTAACTTTAAAAGACGCCAAAAAGTATTTAAAACAAGGTCACTTCCCATTAGGTAGCATGGGTCCAAAAATCCAAGCAGCAATTAACTTTTTAGAAAAAGGAGGTAAAAGAGTTATCATCACAAGCCCAGGAAAATTAGGAAAAGCTATAAAGGGAAAGGATGGAACAATAATCACAAAATGAAACAAAAAAAGGTAGTAATAGCCGGAGCAGCTGGCAGAGATTTTCATAATTTTTTAACATATTACAAAAATAATTCTAATTACAAAGTTATAGCCTTTACAGCGACACAAATTCCTTATATAGATGATAAAAAATTTCCTAAAGAATTAGCAGGAAAAAAATATTCTCAAGGAATTCCTATTATCCCAGAAAAACAATTACCTAATTTAATAAAAAAACATGATGTTGATGATGTTGTTTTATCTTATTCAGATCTTCCTTATGATTATGTAATGCATTTTGCAAGCAAAGTTCAGGCTGCTGGAGCAAATTTTATAATGCTCGGTCCAAAAGATACAATGATCAAATCCAAAAAACCAGTTGTTTCTGTAACAGCAGTCAGAACTGGTTGCGGAAAATCCCAAACAACAAGAAAGGTAGCAGATACTCTTAAATTAAAAGGAAAAAAAGTAATAGCAATAAGACATCCAATGCCTTATGGAGATCTAGTTAAACAAAAAGTTCAAAGATTTGCTACTTTTGAAGATTTAATTAAACACAAAACAACAATAGAAGAGCAAGAAGAATACCAACCTTGGATTGACAGAGGGATGATTATTTATGCCGGTGTTGATTATGAAGCTATTTTAAAACAAGCAGAAAAAGAAGCAGATATAATCCTTTTTGATGGTGGTAATAATGATTTTTCATTTTACAAACCAGATTTAAATATTGTTGTAGTTGATCCACATAGACCAGGACACGAAATAAAATATTATCCTGGAGAAATTAATCTTAGAATGGCCGATGTTATTGTCATTAACAAAATAAAAACAGCTTTAAAGAAAAATGTTGAAATTGTTATAAATAATATTAAAAAATATAATCCTAAAGCAAAAATAATTAAAGCAGAATCAGAAATAATTGTCGATAAACCAGAATTAATAAGAGGAAAAAGAGTTCTATTGATTGGAGATGGACCAACTTTAACTCATGGGGGGATGAGATATAGTGCCGCTACAGTTGCAGCAAAGAAATATAGGGCAAGAAAAATAATTAACGCTAAAAAACACGCTGTTGGAACTTTAAAAGAAACATATAAAAAATATCCCCATGTAACTTATGAATTACCAGCAATGGGTTATAGTAAAAAACAATTAAAAGATTTAGAAATGTCTGTTAATAAAAGTAAATGTGATGTAGTAATTGATGGCTCACCAGCAGATTTAAAAAGATTAATAAAAATAAATAAACCAATTGTAAAAGTTAAATATGAATTAAAAGAAATTGGAATACCAAACTTAAATACTGTTTTAACCAGTTTCTTAAGAAAGAAAAAATGAGACATTTCATAAGCATAAATGATTTGAGTAAAAAAGAGATTTTAAATTTAATTGATAAAGCTATTGAAATAAAGAAAAATATAAAAAAATATTCTAAAGTTTTAGAAGGAAAAACCCTTTTAATGATTTTTGAAAAGCCTAGCGTAAGAACTCGTTTAAGTTTTGAAACAGGAATGACCCAGCTTGGAGGTCATGGAATCTATTATCATACCGGAGAAAGCACTTTAGGTAAGAAAGAAACTCTAGCAGACATAGCCAAAGTAACTTCAAGATATGCAGATATAATAATGTGTAGGTTGTTTAGTCACGCTTCTATGTTAGAATTTGCTGAAAATTCTTCTGTTCCTATTATAAACGGTTTAGATGATTTTCTACATCCTTGCCAAGTTTTAGGAGATTTAATGACAGTAAAAGAAAACTTTGGAAAATTAGATGGTTTAAAAATAGCTTATGTTGGAGATGCAAATAATAATGTGACTCATTCTTTAATGTATGCTTGCAATAAATTAGGAATAGATTTAATAATTGGTTGTCCAAATAAAAAAGAATTTATGCCAAATAAAGAAGTTATAAATCCTACAACTAAAATAGTTCACAAAGCAGAAGAAGCAGTTAAAGATGCTCATATTGTTTATACAGACACATGGATGAGTTATAATATTGATCCAAAAAAGAAAAAAGAAAGAATTAAATCATTAAGACCCTTCCAAGTTAATTCCAAATTAATGTCAAAAGCAAATAAAAATGCAGTTTTCATGCACTGTTTACCAGCTAAAAGAAATGATGAAGTTACAGATGAGGTAATGGATGGAAAACAAAGTATTATTATTGATCAGGCAGAAAATAGACTTCATATTCAAAAAGCAATAATTCTTTGGCTTCTAGGAAAATGAAATCCCTTAAAATAGGAGAAGTATCTCTTAGACATTTTAAAGAATCTGATGCAAAACCTTATTTTGAATCTTTTGATGAATGGGCAAAAAAGTGTATGTTCTTTGTACCTAAAAATAAACAGGAGACAAAGAAAAAAATTAGAGAATATTTAAAAGAATATAAAATTCCCGCTTCAAAAAGAAAAATAGATGCTTTTGTTATTGAATTTAAAGGAGAATTCGCAGGATTTATGATTGCTAGAAAGATTATCTATAAACACCAAGCAAGAACAACTTCTTTAATCAAAAAAGAATTCAGAGGAAAAGGAATTGCAACTAAAGCTCACAAAATCCTTAATCCTTACATATTTAAAAAATATAAATTAAAAAGAATGGATGCAGGAGTTAGAACCTATAACAAAGCTTCTGTAAAAATGCTAGAAAAGTCAGGATATCAATTAGAAGGTTGTTTAAGAAAAATAATTTGTGTTGATGGAAAATATTATGATAACTACATATATTCTATAATAAAATGAATAAAACAATAAAGGACTTAGCTAAAAAATATAAACTAAATAAAATAGAAAAAAGAAGACTAAATGCTGAATTTGAAATAATTAAATTAAGAACAGAATTTGCAGTTTTCAAATCAAAAAAAGAAAAAAGACCTTTATACAAATCTTTAGTTAAATACGGAGGAATAGAAAGATTTTTCCAAAAATTAACAAAAAAACAATACCAAAAACTCGCTAATAAATTAAAAAAACTAAAGTCAGAAAATCTCAATCAAAAAGATATAAATCAAATTGCTTTAAATATGTTTAACAAATCAGATTATAAAAAAGAAATAATCCAAAATTATATCCCTTCTAAATGTTTTACTTATGGAATGTGGAAAAATAAAGGTGTTGCTATTCATTTCCGAAATGCAGTTGTTCCAAAGAATCCATTCAAAGGAAAAGAATATGAAAAAAGAAAACAAGAACTTAAAGATATTGCTTTAGAAGTTAAAGAAAAATATCCAAAAGCAAAATATGTTTTTAGTATTAGTTGGATGTGGAATCTAAAAGTCTTTCAAAGCTTTATGCCAAAATCTTTTAATAAAAGCCTTAAAAAATATGAAGAAAAATTATTTTATAGTGGAGCCCACTGGGGCCAATTCTACAAATATACTGGCTCTTTAAACAAAAAAAGAGTGAAACAATTTAAGAAAAACTGGAAATTTCCATTTAAAACAGTTCTTGGAGAATGCTCAATAAAAGATTTCTATGATATGTATCTTAAATAACAAAACCTTTAAATAATTCCAACTTTCTTTTAATATTAAGAGGTGAAAATTTGATATATAAAAATTATATTAATGGAAAATGGATTTCTTCTAGCTCAGGAAAAACTTTCAAAAACATCAACCCAGCTAATCCAACTCAAATCCTAGGAAAATTTCAAGATTCTAATAAAAATGATGTAGACAAAGCAGTTCAAGCAGCAGAATCTGCCTATGAATCCTGGTCTTCTTTACCCGCTGCCAAAAGAGGAGATATTCTTTACAGAGCAGCACATTTACTTAAAGAAAATAAAGAAAGACTAGCAAGAATAATGACTTTAGAAATGGGAAAAGTCTTAAAAGAATCAAGAGGAGACGTTCAAGAAGCAATTGACATAACCGAATATATGGCTGGAGAAGGAAGACGTTTACTAGGACACACCACTCCTAGCGAATTAACAGACAAATTCTGCTTAACAATTAGAATGCCAGTTGGTGTTTTCGGACTTATCACCCCTTGGAACTTTCCAGCAGCAATTCCAGCATGGAAAATAATGCCAGCTTTAATTTGCGGAAACACAATTGTTTTCAAACCAGCTTCAGATACTCCACAATCAGCTATAGAATTAGTAAAAATACTAATAAGAGCAGGAGTTCCAAAAGGAGTTCTAAATTTAGTTACAGGCTCAGGACAAGGTGTAGGAAGACCAATGATTAAACATGACCAAATACAAGGAATTTCTTTTACTGGAAGTAAACAAGTAGGAGAATTTGTAATGCAAAATGCAGGATTAAAAAAAGTTGGATTAGAACTAGGTGGAAAAAACGCAATTATCATAATGGATGACGCAGATTTAAAACTAGCTTTAGATGGAGTTATTTGGGGAGCTTTCGGAACAACAGGCCAAAGATGTACAGCAGCATCAAGAATAATTATACATAAAAAAATAAAACCTAAATTTGAAAAAATGTTAGTAAAAGCAACTAAAAAATTAAAACTTGGCCCAGGAATAAAAAGCTCAACAGATGTTGGCCCATTAATAAATGAAAAAGCAGTTGAAAAAGTTCATCATTATACCCATATTGGAATAAATGAAGGAGCTAAACTTTTAACTGGTGGAAAAATACCTAAAAAGAAAGGCTTTTATTATGAACCAACTATCTTTACAGATGTTTCCTGGAATATGAAAATAGCACAAGAAGAAATATTTGGTCCTAGCTTATCAATAATCCCAGTAAAAGATATTGATGAAGCAATTCATGTTTGTAATTCAACACCTTATGGATTAAGTTCAGCAATTTACACAAAAAGTTTAAGAAACGCTTTCTTAGCAATAGAAAAAATCCAAGCAGGATTAACTTATGTTAATTCAAGTACAATAGGAAGCGAGATTCATTTACCTTTTGGAGGTGTAAAAGGAACAGGCCATGGAAGAGAAGCAGGAATAGAAGGTATAGATGAATTTTCAGAAATAAAAACAGTTTATTTTGACTTTTCAGGAAAACTTCAAAAAGCACAAGGAATAAAATAAAATGGGAGATTATTATACGCCATCAGGAAAAAGAAAAAGTAAAAAAGATAAAAAAATGAAAAGAAGGGCCCGTATTTACAAACGTGGAGGCAAATTTAGATCTATTAATCTTAAGAAAAAAGATGAGAAAAAGAACTAAAAATTTAAGAGAGAAATCAGATAAAGTAATAGAAAGAGATAAAAAAGTATTAACAAGAACTTTAACAAGAGAAACAGACTTAGTAATAAAACAATCTAAGGGATGTTATGTTTGGGATCAAGATGGAAAAAAATATCTTGATTTTGCTGCAGGAATAGCAGTTTCTAACGTTGGAAACACCAACAAATATGTTGTCAAAGCAATAAGAAAACAAGCAGGATACGCTTTACACGCAGCCTTTGCAGATTTTTATTCTGATATTCCAGTTAGATTTTCTGAATTATTAACAAGTTATTTACCAACTAAACTAAACACCGTTTTCTTATCTAATTCTGGAACAGAAGCAGTTGAAGCAGCTTATAAATTAGCTAAATACAATACAAGAAAAAAATATGTTATGGCTTTTAATGGTTGTTTCCATGGAAGAACCATGGGAAGTCTTTCTATGACTAATTCTAAAGAAGTTCAAAGAAAAGGTTTTGAACCTTTCTTGCCAGTTAAACATGTGCCTTATTGTTATTGTTATCGGTGTCCATTTGGAAAAGAATACCCAGATTGTAATATGAAATGTTTAGATAATTTTGAAACTGTAGTTAAAAAAAATAAAAAAGATTTAGCTGCAGTTTTCATAGAAATGGTTCAAGGTGAAGGAGGTTATATTGTTCCTAAAAAAGAATTTATTAAGGGGGTTAGAAGAGTTTGTAAAGAAAATAAAGTTCTTTTAGTTGATGATGAAATTCAAGCAGGTTGTTTTAGGACTGGAACATTTTTAGCATCAGAAAACTTCGGAGTTACAGCAGACATTGTTTGCTTTGCAAAAGCTATTGCAGGCGGATTGCCACTTGGAGCAACAGTTTTTCCAAAAGAATTAGATAAATGGAACCCCGGAAGCCACGCAAATACTTTTGGCGGAAACTTAATTTCCTGTGCAGCAGGATTAGCTGCTTTGAAATTTATGAAAAATGCAAGATTAGGAATAAATGCAGACAAAATAGGAGATTATTTACTAAAAAGATTAAATGAGTTAAAAGAAGAATATGAAATAATTGGAGATGTTCGCGGTTTAGGATTAATGATCGGAATAGAATTAGTTAAAAGTAAAAAAACTAAAAAACCAGCAGTTAAAGAAAGAGAAAAAGTTATTAAAAATGCATTTGAAAAAGGATTAGTTTTATTGCCTTGTGGAACAAGCACAATTAGATTTGCTCCACCTTTAATAGTTAATAAAGCATTAACAGATCAAGCTTTAAAAATATTTGAAGATTCTTTAAAAGTTTAAAATGGAAAAATTAATTAAAAAATTTAAAGAACATGTAATTAAAGAATCAAAAAACCTCAATTTTATTCATCATAAATGGTATGTTAAATATCATTTAGAAATAGTTGAAAAAATCTCCTTAGAGCTTTGTAAGAAATATCCAAAAGCAGATAAAAATCTAGTTTTACTTCTTGTGTGGCTTCATGATTATGGGAAAATAATAGATTTCAAAAATCAACATAAAACAACTTTAACTAAAGGAAAGAAAAAGTTAAAAGAATTTAGTTTTCCAAAACACACTATAGAAAAAGCAAGTTCTTATGTTAAAATGATAGATAACAAAATAGGACTTAAAAAAGCTACAATTGAAGTTAAAATAGTTTCATCAGCAGACGGAGCATCACATTTAATCGGCCCATTCTATCCTATTTACTGGTATGAAAACCATAAAAAAGCAATAGAAAATATTATGAAAGAAAATATTAGAAAAGCATCTAAGGATTGGAAGGAAAAAATTGTCTTACCCGAAGTTAAAAAAATGTTTAAAAAAAGACATGATTTTTTAATAGAAAACTCTGGAAAGATCCCTTCCAAATTTTTAAAAATATGAAAAGAATTCTAAAAAAAAATATTAATACCAAAGTAAGATGGAATAAATTATTAAGTACTGGTGAATGGGGTAAAGAAAGAGGAAAATTTTATTCTAAAATTAAAAATTTTTTACCTAAAAAGAAAAAAATAAAGGCATTAGAAATTGGCTGTGCAACAGGTCATGGTTTAATAGAATTAGCAAAAACATTTTCGAATATAAAATTTGAAGGTTGTGATTTTTCAGAAAATGGAATAAAACACGCTAAGAAAAAATATGGTAAAAAAATAAACTTTTTTGTTCATGATGTTTATAAAGATAAATTAAATAAAAACTACGATTATATATTGATTATAGAAACTTTAGAACATCTTAATAATCCTAAAAAAGTAATTAAAAAATATTTAAAACATTGTAATAAATTAATTGTTACTGTTCCTTATAAAGAAAAAGGGTGGAAAGAACATGTTTATTCTTTTAATGAAAAATCTTTTAATGATATGGAAGAATTTAAAAGATATAAAATAATAAAAACAAATAAAGATAAAAAGATCTTATTATTTATTTTTGAAAAACAATCCTAGCATCAACAACTTTTCCAATTTTATCAGTCATAATTAAAGGATTAATATCTAACTCAGTTATATCTTTGTGTTTTAAAGGAATTTTAGAAGCTTTAACTAATATTTTCTTTAATAATTTAATATCAACCCCCTTATCACCCCTAAAACCATAAAGAATTTGCTTAGCTTTCAACTCATCTATCATCTCTTGAGCATCTTTCTCTGTTATCGGACAAATTCTAAAAGAAACATCTTTTAAAACCTCAACCAAAACACCACCTAAACCAAACATTATTGCATGACCAAAACTTGGATCTTTTTTAATACCAATTACCAGCTGTTTTCCTTGAAAATATTCTTGAACCATGATTCCATCTAATTTCAATTTATGTTTTTTAGAAATCTTTTCTAACTTTTCAAAACCTTTAATTAACTCTTTTTCATTATAAACAAAGATTACTCCTCCAATATCTGATTTATGCAAGGCATCTTTAGATATAATCTTTAAAGCAACCGGATATTTTATTTTTTTAGTAGAATTTATTGCTTCTTTAATATTTTTAACTAATTTACTTTTAGAAACAGGAAGATATTTACTAATTAACTTTTCAGCTTCAACTTCTGTGAAAACTTTCATATTTTAAATTTTAAATTTTACCTTTTATAAATCTTATCAAAATCTTTAAATACCACTAAATTCCAAATCTAAAATAAGATGAATTTAGATAGGTTTTTTAATGCAAAAAGAGTTGCAATCATAGGAGTTTCTAAAAATCCCAACAAGGTTGGACATGTAATATTCAGAAATTTAATGGATAGTAAATACCAAGGAGAAATTTTCATAGTTAATCCAAATGAAAAAGAAATTCTAGGAAAACATTGCTACCCCTCTGTCTTAAAAATTCAAGAAAAAATAGATATGGCGGTTGTTGCAATACCTTCTGAAATTATTCTAAAAGTTGTAGAAGAATGTGGTAAAAAAAGAATAAAAAATTTAGTAATTATCACAGCCGGTTTTGAAGAAAGTGGAAACACAAAACTAAAAGAAGATCTTTTAAAATTATTAAAAAAATATAAAATTAATGTAATAGGACCAAATTGTGTAGGTATTTTTGATGCAAACACACAACTAGACACAATTTTTTTACCAAGATCTAGACTTAAAAGACCAGAATTAGGAGGGATCTCTTTTGTTTGTCAGTCTGGAGCAGTTGGCTCAGCTATTTTAGATTTAGCTACAACAGAAGGATATGGTTTCTCTAAATTCATAAGCTATGGAAACGCAATAAATGTAGATGAATCAGATATTATAGATTATCTTGCTAAAGACAAACAAACTAAGGTTATATGTTTATATACAGAAGGAATTAAAAATGGTAAAAAGTTTATAGAAACAGCTAAAAAAGTTTCTAGGAAAAAACCAATAATAGTTGTAAAAGGAGGAATAACTGAAGAAGGGAAAAAAGCAACTTTATCTCACACTGGCTCTTTAGCAGGCTCAGCAGAGATTTACTTTGCAGCTTTTAAACAAGCTAAAGTTATTCATGCAGAAACATTAGAAGATATGTTTAATTGTGCAAGAGTTTTAGAAAAATGTGTTAAACCCCAAGGAAATAGAATTCAAGTAATAACTAATGGTGGGGGATATGGAATAATGTCTACAGATGCAATTATAAAAAATAACTTAAAAATGGCAAAAATGTCTAGCTCTACAGAGACTTTACTAAAAAGAAATTTTCCAAAAATAGTAACAGTTGCTAATCCAATAGATTTAGTTGGAGATGCAACAACAGAACGTTATAGAATTTCTTTAGGTGCTTGCTTAAAAGATAAAAATATTGATATTCTTTTAGTTGTTTTACTTTATCAAACTCCTTTAATAACCCCGGATGTAGTTGATGTTGTAACCGAATTTAATGATTTAAATAAAAAACCAATAATAGTTGTTTCTACTGGAGGAGAATTTACACAAGTTTTAAAAAATAGTTTAGAAAGTAATGGTGTTCCTTGTTTTACTTTTCCAGAAAATGCAGTAAAATCAATAAAGAAATTAACAGATTATTATCTCTGACTGCTTCTAAGAACTTCTCCGATAGTTAAAGCCAGTAATTCTGAAAAAGAAGGCCTGTAAAGAACCCTGTTTGGATCTTCTGCCCTATAAGACTCAAAACTAGAACCAAGCAGTTCAAATAATCTTCTTCCTTCTCTACTTTTTTCACCAAATCTCAACCCCCCCGGAAACGCTGTCCTCCCATAAATCAAAGAATGTCCTAAATGATAATTTTCTGCAATCCTCCTTTTTAATTCAGGCAATATCCGATCCCCTTCATTCCATTCCATTAACTCAATCGGCAAAGCTAAAATGTCCGCAATAAAAGGATGAGTTCCTCTGCTATCTACCCTTTGACCAAAAGCAACCCCCCAATGCTCTCCAAATTTATACAATCTTGCTCCTTCATACCCAAAATAATACCTTCCTGTGTCCTTTCCAGTACCATCATCTGCAACCTCTGCAAAAACCTCATCATTAAACGAAAAAGAAGTATAGGGGTACAACTCTCCAATTCTTTCATGGGTTCTTCTCAATAAATCAAAAACTCTTAAAGCCTCTGAACCTTCAGTTATATCGCTCATGAAAACAGGAAAGTCAGAAAAATATTTAAACTTTTGTTAATTAGAACATTTATTATTTATAACCAGCTTCAAAAATCTTAACATTATCATTATAACTTTTCTCAGGAACAACCTGTTTTAAAGTTTTCAAAAAATCTTCTTTTTTAAAAGGCAAAATCTTTTGCTTAGCTAAAACACCCAATAAATAAGTATTGGCCATTATTGCACTACCTAATTTCTCAGCATCTTTAGAAGCATTAACGAAAATAACTTTCTTACTAACTCTTTTCAATTCTTTCTCTATCTCCTTTAAACTAGGATATTTTTTCTTATCAATATAAGCCATAACTGGAACTTGTTTTTTAGTATCAACAACAAATATTGTTTGCTTTCCAGCATAAGGCATTGCTCTTATAGCTTCTAAAGGTTCATTAGAAATAATTATATCTGCATTTTCATAACTTATTAAAGGAGAATCTAATTTTTCACTAATTTTTATATGGGTTCTTATAGAACCAAATCTCATTGCTAAACCATGTAATTCACTTGATTTAACATCTAAACCATTATTAACAGCAGTTCTAGCAATTATTCCAGCTAATGTTAAAACTCCTTGTCCTCCAACACCTGCAACTAAAATATTATATTCTTTCATTTTTTCTTAATATGAATAGCACCATTAGGACATACCTGACTACAAGCACTACACCCCCAACAATTTGCTTCATCAATGAAATAATTTCCTTTTTCATCTTTTTGAATAGCAGGACAACCAAACTGCTCTAAACAAGTTCCGCATTTGGTACATTTATTTTGATCAATTTCAAAAACAGGAACTTTAATACCTTTATGTCTAGCTCTACGCATAAATTGTAATCTACATTCTCCTTTAGAAACAACTAATACTGAACCTTTCTGAGAATGAGCTTCTTTCATTTTTGCAATAGAATCTTTAATATTAAAAGCATTAATAACATGAACATGATCAACCCCAAGAGCTTTCCCAACTTCTTCTATTTTCAAAGCTTTTGCTTCATCCCCCATAGCAGTTTGACCTGTTCCGGGATTTGGTTGATGCCCAGTCATTGCTGTCCATCTATTATCTAAAGCAACAGTTACCATATCTCCTTTATTAAAAACAGAATTAACTAATCCAGGCATTCCAGCATGGAAAAATGTACTATCACCTACGAAAACAACTGGTTTATGATCAACAACTTTGGTCATTCCATGACATATTCCTGAAGCAGCACCCATTGAAATAACAAAATCTGAAGCATTATAAGGTGGGAACAATCCAAGCAGATAACAACCAATATCACCACCATAAGGAGTTTCTCTTGGGACAGCTTGTTTTACTGCCCAAAATGTAGCTCTGTGTGGACAACCAGGACAAAAAGTAGGTAATCTTTGAGGAATATCTAATTTTACTTTACAATCAGAACAAAAAGTAGGTAATTTTTGTTGTATTTTTCCAACTTTCCTAAATTTCTTGTTTAACATATCCCCAAGAATATTAGTTACGATTTCCTGTCTTAATTCACAAAATCCAGGAATCTTATCTTTTCCACAAACTTTTAATTTAGGATTAACTTCTTTTGCAAGAGCTTTAATTTCTGTTTCCATAACTGGCTCTAATTCTTCTACAACTAAAACACTATCTAAATCTTTTAAAAATTTCTTAACAATTTCTTCAGGAAATGGCCAAGTTAAACCTAACTTTAATAAAGGTAATTTTATACCTAATTCTTTAAAAGATTCTTTAACATAATGATAAGCAACCCCATTTGCAATAACCCCAATTTTACCTTTTCCCTTTTCAATAAAATTTAACTTTTCATCTTTCATTAAAGAATGAACTTTACTTAATTTAACATCTAATTCATGATGAATATTCATAATTTCTGGAGGCAGATTTCTCATAGCTTTTCCCTGATCATATTTTCCCTTAAGTTTAGCTTTAGGAATATTATCTAATTTTACAACACCACCAGCATGAGCAACTCTTGTAGTTATTCTTATAACAACAGGAATTTCTAATTTTTCAGATAATTTATAAGCAATTTTAACAAAATCTTTACATTCTTGTGGATTACTAGGTTCTAATAAAGGCATGTGACTCATTCTTGAAAAATATCTACTATCTTGCTCACTTTGCCCAGAAGAATGACATCCAGGATCATCAGCACAAACTAAAACCATTCCTGCTTTAACTCCATGATAAGGCAATGGTAAAATACTATCACTTGCTACATTATATCCAAAATGCTTAAAACAAACTAAAGATCTAACACCAGAAAAAGCAGCACCTGCAGCAGTTTCTGTAGCAACTTTTTCATTAGTTGCAAACTCAAAATAAAATCCTACTTGTTTTGCTACACTTGCTAGAGTCATACCAATTTCAGAACTAGGAGTTCCAGGATAAGCTGCTCCTAAACCGATTCCTCCTTCTAATGCTCCCCTGGCTATTGCTTCATTACCTAAAAGAATTGCTTTTCCACTCTTTTTTAGAACATCTGATTTCATCTAAAGAAAAGAAAAAATTATAACTATATAAACTTTTTGAAAAAAATAAAATAAAAAATTATTGTGGGTCAAATTCTTTTTGATATTTTCTAGCTCTTTCTAGCATTCTAGTAAATTCCATCCCTAAAGGAAAATCCCTTTGTGTAGCTTCGACCACACTTGTAAGGGGTGGTCTTTCCCAACGATCTTTTAATCTAAAATCATCAATATAAAGAAAACGAAATTCATCATTAACTAATTCTCCATTTTTATCAAAAATAAGATCTGCTATTTTAAAATCTGAGCTAGAAATAACAGTTACAACATTTGTTCCATCAGTTTCTTGCTGATATCTAATATAATCATCTGAACTCGGATTAGTAAATCGTAAAAGGGCATACAAACCAGCAAACCCCGCTAAAACTCCTAATGCAACTAATCCTTTCCTAACATATCTATGCATTTTTACCTCCGTAAAGTTAATACAATCTTAGATTTTTATTTATAAATAATTTTTACCTTATATATAAAGTATAAATAAATAAATTAATAGAAAATCTTAAATAATACCTTACATATAAGCTATTTATGTGGAAAGCAATATTAGAAGGGGAGCACGATACTTGTCTCATTGCCCCAAGATGTAAAAAGTATAAAGTAACAGATTTTATTTATTTGTTAAGTGCTTGGGAAGGAGAAGACGCATTTTATTATACTGAAGCCCATATCCTTCAAGGAGGATATATTAAAGCGTTTATAGAAGATTTAAAAAAAGACTCTTCTACAGAAAAAATTGAGCAAAAAGGAAATTTTGTCTTAACTCTAAATAAAAGACCAGTTTGGATGACTGCTTATATCCCTCTTTTTGATAAAAGAATCATACAAACAAAACCTCTAATTCAAAGAACAGATGGCACAGAACTATGGGAACTCGCTTGTTGGGATAAAGAACCTTTAGTTTATATTTCTACAAAACTTCCAAAAGATTTTAAACTTAAATTAAAATCAATAGAACAAACAAAAATAGAAGAACTATTTTTACCCCATATTATGCCAAAGCTTAGTGAACAACAAAAAAAAGTTTTACAAATAGCTGTTAATCAAGGCTATTATGATTTTCCAAGAAAAATAGATTTAGATGATATTGCAAAACAAATGAAATTAACAAAACAAACAATACAGCAACATTTAAGAATTGCAGAAAAAAAATTAGTTCCCTTTCTAACAGAAAATATCCTTTAAAGAGTATAAATTAATTTAAATAAGTACCTTTCTTATATTATTTTTGATGGTTTACACATTTGCTAAATATATAGATGAAATTTTTCAATATCCTGTACTTACTAGAGAACAAGAATTAGAAATAGGAAGAGAAAATAGGGCAGGAAATCAAGAAGCAAGAGATACATTAATAACTTCTAACTTAAGATGGGTTATATCTGTAGTAAAACCTTATGCAAAAGATAATGATGAAGATTTACTTAGATTAAGTTTAGAAGGAAATCCTGGATTAATTTCAGCTGCAGAAAGATATGATGAACAAAGAGCAAGGTTCACAACATTCTCTTCATGGCATATTAAAAATACAATTTTTGAATATTTTAATCATCAAGGTAGAATAGTAAGAATGCCTCAAAAAACCTCACAATTATACAGACAAATAAAAGACTTTGTTGAATGTTTCTTAACTCTTTATGAAAGATTACCTACACCAGAAGAAATACATGCTGCATCCCTAACTAGAAATCCTTCTGTTTCTCGTATTGAGCAAGTAAGTGAAGCAGGGAATACTCCTATTTTATCTTTTGATAAAGAAACTACTGATGAATGCCCTTTATATGATGAAGTTTATTTACATGATGGGAGAGAGATTTGGGAAAAACTTTCTGTTGAATCTCTACAACAAGTAGTAGAAGCTGCAATAAATAGATTTGATAAATCACATATTAAAGAAGGTTTAAGAATGAGTATTTTAGAAGGAAAAAGTAGAAAACAAATAGCACAAGCACAAGGAATAACTCCTAGTGGCGTTAGAATGAAATTACCTCCGGCTGAAAGAGAACTAGCAAGAAGATTAAGAAATGATCCAGCATTTATAGAACTTGGTTATGTGTTTAAATAATAAACTTAATTTATATTTTAGGCTCAAAGCCGGCTTAGGCCTGCGGCCAATTACCTCTTTCTCCATAAAGCTTTGAAATAATTTCTAAAAGAATCAGCATTTTCTTTATTTTTTATTAAAAATATTGTGGGTTCTTTAACTACATAAGGAGTTATGGGGATTATAGCAACCTTATCAGCATAAATATGAATCACAGTCATGTTTTTCATTTCAGGGGGCAAAAACTTTGATTTAATATGTTTTTCTTTACTTAACTTAGAATATAATTTTTTTGCTTCAGACGTATCAACATGGAGTATTTTAAGAGAAACGCCTAGTTTTTTTATTCTTCGAAAAAGATTTGGCATATAATATGGTTCAAGCTCAACACTTTTTCCTGAACCCCCTATTATCAACCATTCCTTAGAGCTTTCAAGTATGTCTTCCATTACTGTTCTGAATCCTTCTTTGCCTTTGTAGATTTGTGCTTCTATCTTCTCTTCACTTAATTGTTTCTTTTTCTTAAGCTCAGAAATAATTCCCTTTAATTCATTTTCTTCTTTTTTAATTTCTTCTTTTTTCCCTTCTAGAATTTTTAATAATTTTTTTGGTTCTGCAGCAAAAAAATACTTTCTATTTTCTCTTATAATAAAACTTACTAGCCCCTTTTTAATTAATTTATCCAAACTATCATAAACATTTGTTCTATGTAACGCACATTTTTTAGCTATTTTGCTAGCTAAACTATTACCTAACTCAATCAAAGCCAAATAAATATCTATCTCGCTCTTTGTTAGTCCCAGCTTCTCTAATATTTCTCTTTTCATAAAAAACTGTTAATAATAGTAATATTTAAATCTTTGTATTTGATGTCTATAAAGTAGACAACAAAACTTTAAATAAGCATGGTGTGCTAGTTGTTAGTAGTAACAAAAAGGAGACAAAAATGATATGCAAATTTTGTGAATACGAATGGGAAACAAGGATAGAGAATCCAAAAGCTTGCCCAAGATGCAAGAAAAGATTTGACTATCCATGGGGGGAAGAATAATGAAAAGATTAAACAAACGCAGATTTGGTATAGCCCTTGTTTTATTTTTAATTGTAGTGTTTTCTTTTGTTTTATTTACAGATAAATCTGAACCTGAAGAAACAATTAGAATAGGTTATTTTAGACATAGCTCTGAATTACCTTTTTATGTAGCATTAGAAAATAATTACTTTAAAGAAGAAGGAGTTAATGTAGAAACAGTTGAAGTAGGGGTACCAGAGTCTTTGACAGCTTTAATAAGAGGAGATATAGATGTACTTCCGTCTTATTCATTTTCGTATTTTTTTAGTTATGAAGCTCAAGATCCCGGAACACTAGGTTTTTTCATTTCTGGAGGAGAAATTATTGAAGGAGAAACAATAAGTGCAATTTTAGTTAAAGAAGATTCAGATATAAATTTGATCCAAGAATTAGAGGGTAAAATAATTGGTTATGATACCACTCTTGATAAACCGAATGTATATAATATTTTAGATGGGGCAGGAATTAAAAATATAAAGTTAGAACAAGTTAGTAGAGAAGTAGCAGCAGAAGTGATAGAAAGAGGAGATATTGATGCTTATTATATTAATGAGCCATATGTTACTATTTTAACGAAAGAGAGAAATACAAGAGTTTTAGTAGCTAATCCAAGAGCAACGTATATTGTAAATCCTTATTGGAGTGGACCTTCTGTAATAATCAGAAAAGATTCTTTATACACTAAAGAAGAAGAAATTAAAGCAGTTGTAAGAGCCTTTGATAAGGCTATAGATTTCATTAGAGAACACCCAGAAGAAGCAAGAACTATGCTTCCAAAATATACTGCTTTAACACCAGAATTAGCACAAGAATCTGGAATTTATTTTAAAGCAAAATCAACAGAAGAAGTAGATGTTGAAAAAATACAGCATCTTGCTAATTTGTTATATGAAAATGGTTTTGTTGAAAGCGAGGTTGATGTAAGGGGCATGATTTTAGAAATAGACTAATTTTTTCCTTTTTTATTAAAATGAAGCACATAATAATTGAAGAAATATCAAAAAGTTATGGAAATAATGAAGTATTAAAGAATCTTAATCTAGAAATAGATAAAGGTTCTTTTGTAACTTTTTTAGGACCAAACGCGTGTGGCAAAACTACCCTATTAAATATAGTGTCTGGACTTATTAAGCACGATTCTGGGAGCGTAGCAATAAATAATAAAAAACCTATTAAAGTAGGTTATGTTTATCAAAATTCCCATAAAACTTTATTTCCCTGGAAGAAAGTTATTGACAATATTGCTTTTCCACTTGAGTTAGAAGGTTTAAGTAAATTAAAAAGATATAAAAAAGTTAGAGAATTTTTAGAAAAATTTGAAATAGTTTTGCCTTTAGATATTTATCCATATCAGCTTAGTGGTGGGCAGCAGAGAATGGTTGCGATTGCTCGTTCTTTGATTAATAAGCCAGATATTTTGATTATGGATGAACCTTTTGATGGATTAGACTATAAAACAAGAATTAATACACAAAATAAAATTTTAGAAATGTGGTTAAAACTTAGACCAACCATCTTATTTGTTTCTCATTCTATAGATGAAATAATCCTTCTTTCTCAAAAAATTGTTTTATTTGGGAAAGAAAAAGGGAATATTTTGAAAATAATTGAAAATAATCTACCTTACTTAAGAAATTATCAGTTAATGGCAGATAAATCTTTTATTGAAATTAATAAAAATATTCTTGAAACTTTTATTAGAAAGGAAGAAACAAAATGAAAAAAAATCTTTTTATTTTATCTGGAATCGTTTCAATTTTATTAATTTGGGCCATTTTAAGTTTTTTTAGTTTAGTGTCTCCTGTGTTTCTTCCTAGTCCTTTTGCTGTTTTTAAAAAATTGTTTATATTATTTTTAAGTGGAAATATTTTTCCTAGTCTTTTTGCAACATTATATAGGTGGTTAATTGGGTTTTTATTAGGTTCTATAATTGGAATTTTATTAGGTTTAGTTATAGGAAGTTCAGAAAACCTTTATTATTTTTTTGAAGTACCCATAGATTTTTTTAGATCTTTACCTTCTATAAGTTTACTTCCCCTTTTAGTTTTATTTTTTGGGATTGGAGATTTGCCTAAGTTTGTTATAATTGTTTTTTCCTCAGTGTTGTTTATGGCAGTTAATACAAGTTATGGTGTGAGGTATGCTAATGAAGATAAAATAAGATATATTAAGACTTTAAATGCAACTAAATTCCAAATATTTAAAAAGGTTATTTTGCCTGAGGCGATGCCTTCAATTTTTGCAGGTTTAAGAATTACATTATCTATTGCTTTGATAGTTACAGTGGGCTCTGAGATGATTCTTGGAACTGGCCAAGGCCTTGGTAAACTTATGTCTGACGTTATTGTAACTTACAAAACCACAGATTTTTATTCTGTAATAATAATTACTGGGGCTTTAGGTTATTTTTCTAATAAATTATTTAGGAGATTTGAAGATAAAATAATACACTGGAAAGGAAAATGAAAATAGTCTTAGTTGAACCAAATAGAGAAAATTTTACAAGAGGAATGTATCTTGATAGAGAAATTTGGTGCGAGCCACTTGCTTTACAATATCTTGCAGCTCAGTTGCCTTTAGATTATAAAGTTAAGATAATTTCGCAAAGACATTTAAGCAATAATGATTTGATCTCTAGAATTTTAAATGAAAAACCAGATATTGTTGGATTCTCAGTTTATACTTTTACGGCTCCAAATACAGAAAGATTATGTGATAAGATTAAAGAAAAAAATCCTAGCATTGTAACTGTGGTTGGAGGATATCATGTCTCTGGATTTCCTAAGATGGTTTTACATGAAAGTATTGATTTTGGAGTTATTGGAGAAGGGGAAATAACATTTAGAGAATTAGTAGATGCAATTTCTAAAGACCAAGATATAACTAAAATAGATGGATTAGCTTATGAAAAAAATGGCGAAGTTTGTTTAACATCTCCAAGAAAAAGAATAACAAATTTAGACTCATTAAATTTTCCTGTTAGGGATAGAAAGTTTTTTGATGAAAGTGTTGGAGATTATCCTGAATTTCAGATTGCTTATTCAAGAGGATGCTATAATCATTGTAGATTCTGTGATTCTTGTAAGATCTGGGGCCATAATGTTATATGGAGAAGTCCTGGCAATTTGGTTGACGAAATGAAAGAAGCTATAGATCTTACGGGGAAAAATGTATTTTATTTTACTGATCTTACTTTTAATGCAAATAAAGAAAGAGTTTTAATGTTGGCAGATGAAATTAAAAAACAAGGTCTTGATGTAAAATATTCTGTAATGTGCTCCATACGTGGGGTGGATGAAGAATTGTTAAGAATAATGAAAGATTCTGGTTGTTTTGAAATAAGGTTTGGGGTTGAAAGTTTAGATTTAAGCACAAGAAGATCTACTTTAAATAAAACTGGAAGCATTGCTGCTGTTGAAAAAGCACTTGAATTAACACACAAGCTTGGAATAAGAACAAGAGCTTATTTTATGATCGGTTATCCAAAAGATACTTTAGAAAGTTTGGAAATGGTAAGAAGAGGAATACTTGCTTTACCTGTTGATGATATAAGGGTTTCTTTTTTTACTCCTCTACCTACAACTTCTATTTATGAAGAATACAGAAGCAGAGGATTATTGTTAACAGAAGATTTTTCTAAATATACTACTGATAATCCTGTTGTTAAATGCGGGGTTTCATCTGAAAAATTTGTTGAGATAAGAAAAGAGATTTATCGAACTTTTTTTGGTGAAAAATAATTCTTTAGAGCTGCGCTCAGCTTTTACAGTTTTTCCATAAAGAAGTAGTTACCGATGTGATCTTTTTTACCAGCAGTAAATTTAATTAATTTGGCTTCAATTATATTAAAATGTGGTTCAAATAGTTGTTTAATTTCTTCGAAAGAAGAATAATATAATTTTGTTCCCGCAGGCATTTTTGCACCTTCAGGAATTATCCTTAAATTTTTTCCTTTTGCTCCAAAATCAGGATTTTGATTATTGAAACAAATTGATAAATATTTTCCCCTTTTATTCAAAATCTCTTTAATATTTTCTACATATTTTTGTCTTTGTTCAGGTATTATGTGGTGCAAAATTGCCCATTCAAATACAAAATCAAATTTATCATTTATTTTGTCTAAATCTGAAACATCCATTGGCATAAATTTGATTTTTACATCTTGTTTTGTCGCATTTTCCTTTGCTAGTTTTATAGCATTTTCTGCTATATCTATTCCTGTTACTTCAAAACCTTTTGAAGCCAAATAAATAGCATAGAATCCTTCACCACACCCCAAATCAAGAACTTTACATGGTTTAATCTTTCCAGCTTCAATTAAATTTACTAATTCTTTAGGTGGCTCGGATTCTGTCCAGACTGCTCCCTCTTCATATATTTTTTCAAATATTTCTTTATCATTGCTCATAATTTAGTTGATTATTCTACATTGTATTTAAGTTTTTCTTTTTGAGAGCTGCGCTCAGCGTGCTTCGCACAATTAGTAAACTTTTTATATACCGATTAATATTGGTATCTTATGTGGGTTGTGAAATTTGAATTTGATGGAAGTGAAGTTTTCTTTGGGCAGATTGCTAAGAAGTTTAACATTGACATAACTGGCTATCCTATTTCAAGTTATGAAAAAAATAATAATTTATACATTAATTTGATAGGAACTGTAAAAGAAAAAGTAAATCAGAAAATTATTAATTTTTTAAAAAAGAGCAAATATGTAATTCATTTAGAAGAGAATAATAATCTTTTAAATCTTTTAATAAAAGAAGATAAGAAGTTTAAACCTTTTTACAGCCCATTTTTTATTTATCTGTCTCCTGTTTTAATTGATAAAAAAGGAACTTATCATTATCACTTAGGAAGTTGGAATAGAGATGAAATAACAAAACTAATAAAATTTCTTGATAAAAATTATAAATCTAAACTATTAAACTTAAAACAAAGGAAAATAAATAATATTTCTATTTTGGGCGTTCAACCAGACTTAACTGAAAAGCAAAGAAAAGCATTTGAACTTGCAGTAAATAATGGTTATTATGATTATCCTAAGAAAATAGAATTAAAAGAGCTAGCAAAGATTTCTAAGATCTCTTATTCAACATTTCAGCAACATTTGAAATATGCTGAGAAGAAAATAAACAACTTCTTTTTGGGTAAATATTGATACCGATTTATATCGGCAAAAGAATAAAATACTTGACTTTTTACTATCTTTTAGGAATCAAAATGGCTGAAAGAATTAAATATTTAAGGAATAGTTTGATTAGTTTGCTTGTAGCAGTATCAATTCCTATTGTAGCAGCAGCAACTATGGATGAAAAATATTGGAGATTATTTAATTATATAACCTGGGCTTCATCAGCTGTTGGGGGCAGCTCAGCAATTTACAATATACTCCGTTATGGCAGAAAATGATTTCTCTTTCAAAAGAATGGGCTTTAACATCAAGAGCAATGTATGGGCAAGAATTTATAGATGAACTTGCAATTTTTCTTAAAAAATATAATGTTAAAACAGTTTTAGAATGTGGTTGTGGAGACGGCAATATTCTTAATGGTCTTGCTAAGAAAGGTTTTACTTGTTTAGGAATAGATTCTGATAAAGAAATGATTGATCTTGCTTTGAAAAATCCAGTTGCTTCTTTTAAGCAGATGAATTGGCTTGATATTGATAAATTAGATGAATGTTTTGATGCAGTTATATGCAGAGGAAATAGTTTAGCCGGTGTTGTAAGCTGGGGCAAAAAACATTTAGATGCAGATGTTGCTTTGCAGAAGATTGAAGAAAGTGTAAAGTTGTTTTATTCTAAACTTAATAAAAATGGTTTGCTTTATCTTGATACTTGCTCTGGGAAAGATGTTGGTGATGTAGAGCTTAAAACTAAGAATATTGATTTGAAAGGGAAAGTTGAGTATGATTTTGATAAAATGGAAAGAAGTGTTTTTGGTCATGGAAAAGTCCTTGGAGAAGATTTTAATGATGGCTCTGTTAGTTATATTTTAACTGTGGATGAATTAGAAAGAATTTTGAAAAAATATTTTTCTAAAGTTTTTAGAGTTGAATTGGTTAATGAGAAGAATTATTTGGTTGTTTGTGCTTTGAAAGGTTGAGGCTTCAAG